>Ga0181593_10000178_pt1 | contig 51467 bp, 46 predicted proteins | sample 071ome_19_FD_133756 | JGI IMG/M metagenome (GOLD analysis project Ga0181593, IMG submission 133756) | Coastal salt marsh microbial communities from the Groves Creek Marsh, Skidaway Island, Georgia - 071413AT metaG (megahit assembly) | ecosystem: Environmental > Aquatic > Marine > Intertidal... | reverse complement strand
GCTGACCACGCTGAGCCGTGCCGAGGTGGCAAGGCTGCATGATGCCAGCCGCGGTGAGCTGGCTTCTTTGCTCAGGCGGTGCGCCCTGGCGGTGCTTAATAGCGGCAATGAGAGCGACGATGCTGAGGCCCTGCTGCGGACCTATTCCGACTTTGGCATCCAGGTGGAACAATTCAATCGCGGTATTCTGCTGGAGCTGGAAAACGCGCCCGGCTCGGCCTTTGTTCAGGGGCGCATGATCGAGGGTATACGCGAACTGCTGTCCGCAGTCATACGGGATTTGGTGTATTACGATACGGAGATCCTGGCAAGCCCGAAGTACGATCTGACCAGCAGCCCGGGGATTACCGAGTCGGTGTTCGAGATTCTGCGCAATGCCAACCTGCTGAGGCCCAACACCGAGCCAGACCTGATTGTGTGCTGGGGCGGCCACTCCATCGGCCGCGAGGAATACGAATATACGAAGGAGGTGGGGTATGCGCTGGGTTTGCGTGGGCTGAGCATCGTCACAGGCTGCGGCCCGGGCGCCATGAAAGGCCCCATGAAGGGTGCGACCATCGGACATGCCAAGCAGCGTTCCCGCGGCAGGTACGTGGGCGTGACCGAACCGGGCATCATCGCCGCCGAATCGCCCAACCCCATCGTCAATGAGCTGGTCATTCTGCCCGACATCGAAAAACGGCTGGAGGCCTTTGTCCGACTGGGCCACGGTTTTATCGTATTCCCCGGCGGCGCCGGAACCGCGGAGGAGATCCTCTACCTGCTGGGTATTCTTCTCAACCCGGAGAATGCCGACTTGCCTTTTCCGCTGGTGTTCACAGGGCCGCGCGGCGCTGAGACCTATTTCGAACAGATCGACGCTTTCATTCGGTTGACGCTGGGAGAGGCGGCCACCGAGAAATACCAGATCATCGTGGATGATCCCTGGCGTGTCGCGCAGGTGCTGACCGACGGGCTTGAGATGGTCCGCGAATACCGGCGCGAGCATCAGGACGCCTACTACTTTAATTGGCTACTGAAGATTCACGCTGATTTTCAGGCGCCGTTCGAGCCAACGCATGAGGCCATGTCGAGCCTCCAGTTGGACAGGAGCCTGCCGCTGCATGAGTTGGCAGCCAATCTGCGCCGCGCGTTTTCGGGCATCGTGGCCGGTAACGTCAAGCCCTGGACCCTCCAGGCCATTCGCGAGAAGGGGGTTTTTGAGATTCGCGGTGAGCGCGCCATCATGGACCCACTCGACGGTTTGCTGAGTGCCTTCGTGGCGCAGAGGCGAATGAAACTGCCGGGCACGGCTTACGAGCCCTGCTACCGGGTCGTCCTTTAAGGCCTTATTTCAGGGTCCGGTCCAGGGTCAGTGCTTCGGGGCCCAGCTGCTTGCGCAGGGTGGTGAGGTCAATGCCATGAGTGAAGCGATAGCGGATCTCCGCCTCCGTCGTTGCCGGGCCGGACAGGGGGTCAAAGCCGTCATCGGGTGTAAGGTCTTCCCGGGTTAACCAGCCTGCCTCCAGCCAGGTGTTTCGCAGGTCTGGTGTGATGTTCTCATCCAGGACCAGCGCGTTTTCATCCGCAAAAACAGTGGGTACTGCCCAGCTGGAATAATCCTGGTTCAGCGCCATGCCCTGGAAGGGAAAGCGCAAGGCGTAAAGGTTTTCACGTGTGACCAGCACCTCCAGCGCGCACCCCTGGGGCAGCCCGTTGTACTGTTCTTCCACGTCCGTGCTGAATGTCAAAAAAACCAGGAAGCGGCGCCCGACCTCGTCGACGTCCACGGTGGGAAAGTAACATTCAAATTCGTGCAAGCCTTCCTCGTAGACTTCCAGGAAGTCTTCCAGCGGGCGCGTGACCTTATAGGGGATCAAGACCTTGAGAAAGGCGGATCCCCCGGAGGGGAAGCCCCGGGTGAAGGCATAATCGGTGTCGGCCACCTGTACCAGTGCGACAAGATCGGCTGCCATCGCCAGTTGCTCGAGTGAACGGGGTTCAACAGGCTCGGGCTCGGGCTCCGGGTTCAGGAATTGCCCGAACGACATCGCTGGAATTAACAAGAGCAGCGCCAGGGCGCGATTCATGGGTCTGCTCCGGTGAAGGATAACGGCTTCGACCGCATCTTTGAGTCCGGGTTCATCAGCGCGAGGCTTTGGCCCATGAGGACCGAACGACCACTGACCGGCCAGGCCGTGTCGCCGGAGAGCATGCCCGAAGGCATGGCCACGATCACGGTGGAGCCCATGTTGAATCGCCCCATCTCCTGGCCTCTCTCAAGCACGATATTTTCGTCATCGTAGCTCCAGCGGCTTATGCTCTTGCGCTTACTTGGCGTCACCTCGCCTGCCCATACAGTCTCCATGGACCCGACCAGCATCGCGCCAACGAGCACCTGGGCCAGGGGGCCCCAGGCAGTATCGAATACGCATATGACGCGTTCATTGCGCGCGAACAGGTCGGGAATCTGCCGGACCGTGTAGGGCGCAACGCTGAACAGCTTCCCGGGCACGTGAATCATTCTGAGCAGCTTTCCCCGGACCGGCATGTGTACCCGATGGTAGTCGCGGGGTGAGAGGTAAATGGTGAAAAAGGTTCCGCCCGTCAGTGTTTCACAGCTCGGATCGTCGGCCAGTAGAGCCTGCAGACGGTAGTCTTTGCCCTTGGCCTGCAGGATACGATCTCCGTGCAGCACGCCGGCCTCGCTGATTCTGCCATCGCAGGGGGACAGCAAGCTCAAGTCCCTGGCGTCCAGAGGGCGCGCGCCCTCTTTGAGCTCGCGAGTAAAGAAATCGTTGAAACACGCATAGTCATCACGGTCGGGCGACTTCGCTTCATCGATATTGATGCCCGCCAACGTGCCAATGATCTTGATCAGGCTGTTTTTGATCCAGCGGTTGCGGCATCGCATAAGCCGGTAGACCAGTGCCGTGAGGGTGTGCTGCGGCAGCAAGTGCTGAATCCGGGCGGCCAGGGATTCCATCATCGGTTACGGTTCCGTTCACCATCAGGCCGTTCAGGCCGGGGCTCAATTATACTGCCAGGATGCGCGAATTCAGATTTCCATTATGAGAACCGTCCGTGACTGGCTGGCAACTTGCGAACGGGCCCTGACCGAGGCTGGCCTGCATTTCGGTCACGGCACGGACAATGCCCATGATGAGTCTGCCTGGCTGGTGCTGCACGTGCTTGGTGTCCCGCTGGATGGTTCCTTCTCGGCCTGGGATGCACGCGTTGGCGCGGTGAAGGCGGAAGAAATCCAGCGCTTGCTGGATGCCCGCATCCAACAGCGAAAACCGCTGGCCTATTTGCTGGGTCAGGGCTGGTTTTGCGGACTGCCCTTCGAAGTCGATGAGTCGGTGTTGGTGCCCCGTTCGCCGGTTGGCGAGTTGATCCAGTCCGGATTCTCTCCCTGGGTTCAACCGCGGCAGGTCCATCGAGTGCTGGACCTCTGCACCGGCAGTGGCTGTATCGCCATCGCCACGGCCCTGCGTCTGGATCACGTGACGGTCGACGCGGTGGATATCAGTGATCAAGCGCTGGAGGTCGCGCAGCGCAATGTGGATGCGCATGGCGTGGGTGACCGGGTCAGGTTGTGGTGCTCAGACCTGTTTAACGACCTGGGCGATCAGCGCTGGGACCTGATTGTCTCGAATCCACCCTACGTATCGGCTGCTGAGATGGCGCGCTTCCCCGGTGAATATCGTTGGGAACCGGCGCTGGGTTTCCACGCGCGGGATGAGGGTCTCGAACTGGTGTTGCGGATACTGCGGGAGTCGGCAAAGCACCTGCAAGAGCAAGGGGTGCTGATATGCGAGGTGGGCGAGGCGGCCGGCCGCCTCGAGGCCCGTTTGCCGCAATTGCCGTTGACCTGGATTGAATTCGAGCACGGAGGTGAGGGTGTCTTTACAATAGACCGATCGAAACTGGAGGACGCGGCCGCTCGGTCTGCCCTCGGCGATAGCCGCCGTTAATGGAGTAACACAGCCCATGTCGTACAACACTTTTGGCCGCATGTTGCAGGTCACCACTTTCGGCGAAAGCCATGGCCCCGCCATCGGCTGTGTCATTGACGGTTTTCCGCCGGGTCTGGAAATCACCCCTGAGGAGATTCGTGAAGAGCTGGTCCGGCGCGCGACGGGCCGGTCGCGGCACACCTCTCAGCGAAAGGAAAAAGATGTAGTCCAGATTCTTTCGGGTATGTTCGAGGGTAAGACCACGGGCACGCCCATCGCCCTGCTGATCGAAAACACGGATGCCAGGTCGAAGGATTACACTAACATTGCGACCCGTTTTCGGCCGGGACACGCGGATTACACCTATTTCAAGAAATACGGCATACGCGACTATCGCGGTGGCGGCCGGTCATCGGCCAGGGAGACCACCATGCGGGTGGCAGCGGGGGCCCTGGCCAGGAAATACCTCAAGCAGGAACTGGGTATCGAGATTTTTGGTTGGCTCGCCCAATTGGGCCCGATTCGCACGGATGAACATTTTGACCGGGGTGTGATCAACGACAACCCGTTCTTCGCGCCGGATGAGCGCATCGTGGGTGATCTCGAAGACTACATGGACGCGCTGCGTAAATCCGGCGACTCGGTGGGCGCCCGGGTTTCTGCCGCGGCCACGGGGGTACCCGCGGGCCTGGGCGAGCCGGTTTACGGCAAACTGGACGCCGAACTGGCCAGCGCGATGATGAGCATCAACGCCGCCAAGGGCGTGGAGATCGGCGCGGGTTTTGAGAGCGTGGCGCAAATGGGCACACTGCATCGTGATGAGATGACCAGCGAGGGGTTCCAGTCCAATCATGCTGGAGGCGTGCTGGGCGGAATTTCCAGCGGGCAGGATGTGCTGGTGAGCGTGGCCTTCAAGCCCACTTCCAGCCTGCGGATACCCTGCACCGGAATGGATGAACATGGCAATGAGGTGGAGATTGTGACCAAGGGGCGGCACGACCCTTGCGTGGGTATTCGCGCGACACCGATCGTTGAGGCCATGATGGCCCTGGTATTGATGGATCATGTCCTGCGGCACAGGGCGCAGATGGGTGCGGAGGCAGAATGATGAACCATAAAGGGAATGTGACCGTCGCAGTGGCAGGCGCCACCGGGGCCGTGGGCGAGGTCATGTTGGAACTGGTCGCTTCGGTGGCCCAAACCGACTGGAAGGTGCATGCCCTGGCCAGTGAAAGGTCACTGGGCAAGGCAGTGACCTTCGGTCAGCGGCAACTGCAGGTGGAGAATCTCGAGACCTTTGATTTCAGCGATGTCGATTACGCCTTGTTTTCCGCCGGCGCCTCGGTCAGCCGCGTTCATGCGGTGCGGGCCGCTCGGGAGGGCGCCATCGTTATCGACAATACCTCGGAGTTTCGCTACCGGGACGATATCGCCCTGGTAGTTCCCGAAGTCAACGGACAGTTGTTGGAAGACGCGGGGCCTGGGACCATCATTGCCAACCCCAACTGTTCGACCATTCAGATGGTGGTGGCAGTCGCGCCGATTCACCGAGCCGCCGGCGTGGAGCGAATCAATATCGCGACCTACCAGTCCGTATCGGGTGCCGGGCGGTCGGCCATGGAAGAACTGGCTCGACAAACGGCCGAAAGGCTGAATATGCGCGATATAGACCCTCAGTCCTTCAAGCAGCCCATCGCTTTCAACGTCTTGCCGGAAATCGACGTCATGCAGGATAATGGCTACACCAAGGAAGAAATGAAACTGCACTGGGAGACCCGAAAGATATTGGGGGACGATGCGATTAACGTCAACGCCACCGCGGTGCGCGTGCCGGTTTTTTTCGGTCATGCGGAAGCGGTGCACCTGGAGACCCGTGATGACATCGGCATCGAAGAGGTGATCCGGCTGTTGTCCCAGGCGCCGGGGGTGGAATTGGTGGAGCCCCGTGATGGCAGCGGGTTTGCGACGCCCGTGACGCACGCCTCCGGCAAGGACCCGGTATTTGTCAGCCGCATCCGGCGTGATCTCAGCCACCCTCGTGGCATCGATCTCTGGGTGGTTTCAGACAATGTGCGCAAAGGTGCAGCCTTGAATGCCGTGCAGATCATGCAGGCCATTGAGGCACGCAAGGTTCCCTAGACCGGATAACGGGCTGCCAGTAGAATTTGACCCAGCTATTTGTGAGTTTCAGGGTCGCCATGCAGGGATACGAACACTCAGTGAAGCGTTGCACACACAAGAGCCGTCGAACGAGAAGGGCAATCCAGGCTTTCATGGTGGCCCTGCTGCTTGTCTACAATTACGCCTGGGCGCTCGGCCTGGGTGATCTTACTGTACGGTCATATCTCGGCCAGCCGCTGGACGCCCGGATCGATCTCTTATCCCGCGCGCCATCCGAGTTGGAAGGTATATCGGCCAACCTGGCCTCGGCCGACAGTTTCAACTTGGTGGGCGTGGACCGAATGGCTTTATCGGTTCCCCTGAATTTTGTGGTCAATAACGAACCCGGAGGCGCCTGGATCCAAGTCAGCAGCCTGGACCCGGTCAAAGACCCGGTATTGCAGTTCGTTGTGGAAGTCAATTTCGCAAACGGACGCCTGCTGCGCCAGTACACCGTGTTTCTTGACCCGCCCACCGTGCCGGCGCCGGCGCCCTTGCCCTCGCTGACTCCACGGCAGGACACTCGAAATACGCCTGCGTTGGTCGACCAACCGGTGGTCGTGGAGGAACGGCAGCTGCAACCCGAGCCGCAACCCGAGTCAGAGCGAGCTGCACCGGCAGCGTCGGTCGAGCCGAGTGCGGGAGAGCCGCCTGCAACCGGGTCTTCTGACCCGGCGGATCGCCCTGAAGAACCCGCCGATCCCTCTGCCCGAGCATCCGCGGACCCAGCCCCAACGGAGGGGCTACCCGAGACGACGCCGGGCAGCGAACCGGCTGAAACGGTCGATGCGCCGGCTGCCGAACGCAGCCCCGGTGACGCCAGCGATGACCAGGCGCCGGAGAGACCGCTGCCAGTCGCCAGTTCGCCTGTCCCAAGCTACCAGATAACTCCGGAGGACCTGGAGACCTATGGTCCGGTGCGGCCAGGGCAAACGCTGTGGGGTATTGCGACCGAGGTGTCCGGTAATTCAGGCCACGACCTCAATCAGATCATGCTGGCGATACAGCGGGTCAATCCCGAGGCCTTCGGTCGTGGCAATATCAATTTACTCAAGCGTGGCTCCATCCTGAGGCTTCCGCCCGTCAGTGAGATAGAGCGCTTGGCGGTTCGTGACGCCATGCTGGAGGCCATGCGCCAGGCCGACGATTACGCTGACATCATCGCCGGTCGAATGCCCGGACCCAGGCCGGCTCCGGTGGTGGCGGAAGCGGCCGTTCTGGATGCTCCGACCGAAGCGCCCACTACCTCGCTTTCGGGCGAGGTTGCAGGCAGGCTGGAGCTGGTACCGTCAGAGGCACGGGATAGCGGCGAAGAGGCCGAAGCAGCGGGCAGTGGGGACCAGGCCATGGGCGGAGACGGCCTGCTTGACCCGGAACTGCTAAGTGAAGAGGAGATCGACAACGCCGTGCAGGAATCGGAGCACCTCACCGAGCGCATCCAGGAGTTGCGCGAGGAGCTCGATATTGACGATGACTCCGCTGTGGTCGGCATAGAAGACAAAGGGCTGGCGGAAATGGAACAGGCGCTGCGCGAGCAGAGGACGCAAGAGGCGCCGGTGACCCCGCAGGCCATGCGTGATTCTCCGGCATCCCCGGCCGGGTTCAGCGTTTACGGCGGGTGGCTGCTCTTGGCAGCGGTGGTGTTGATCGGCGGTCTTGCTGCCTGGCTGTTCAAGCGCAGGCAGACGGCGGGCGAGGAAGAGATGGTCACCGCTGACGAGTCGCAGCAGCCGGAGGACGCACCTGATCCCATGGGGCCTGAGGCAGAGCCCGATGTCTCGGTGTCTCCAGTGATCGAATTGGTCAATTACATCGGGCACGCGGAAGACGACGATGGCTTTGATGCGGAGGCGCCTGCAGGGGCAGGAGAAGAGGCTGAGCCGGATCATGAAGCCGAGCCGGAGGACAAGCCGGATTCGAAAAACGGACCGGGGCAGCCTGAATCAGAGTCCGGCCCCGAGACGGAAGTGACTGCGGACGGCGATGAGCCGGAAACGGCGGCCGTGGGCGAGGCAGCCGATGCCTTCGAGCCCGAAGATGCGGAGGATGCCCGTGATGAGCCGGTGGACCCTGAAACCAAGCTGGATCTGGCACGGGCGCACATCGCCATGGGTGACAAGGATGCGGCGCGGGAACTGCTGGAGGAGGTTATCCTGGAAGGAAGCGACGAGCAGATCCTTGAAGCCCGCGACATGATGGAAGAGATCTGAATGCCACATGCGTGCGGTTCTCTGAAACCACGAAGATTATTTCACAGCCCCGGCCAGCCCCTGTCGCGCGCTGCTCAACCCTGATTTGGTCATGCGATACGCGCTCTGTCTTGAATACGACGGTGCCGGCTTCCTGGGTTGGCAAAGTCAGCGCCAGACGCCCACCGTGCAAGACACGCTGGAAACCGCGCTTTCCCGGGTTGCAGACCACGATGTGTCCGTGGTGTGCGCGGGAAGAACCGATACTGGCGTGCACGCGCGAGGCCAGGTCGTCCATTTCAACAGCCATGCCGAGCGATCGGCTCGATCCTGGTTGCTTGGCGTCAACTCGAATCTGCCGGATGCCGTCAGCGCGCTGTGGATTCACCCCGTCAGTGAAGATTTTCATGCGCGTTTCTCGGCTTTTGAACGCAGTTATCGGTACTCCATACTCAACCGGTGGATTCGACCGGCCCTTGGCCGCGGCGAGGTGGCGTGGGTGCGCCGACCCCTGGATGCGGGACGGATGCACAGGGCAATGCAGTCCATGAAGGGGGAGCATGACTTCAGTGCGTTTCGCTCTTCCGGTTGCAAGGCGCGGCACGCCATTCGCAATGTACTGAGGGCTGAGGTGTCGCGGGAGGGTGACCGGATTCAGGTGAGCATTTCCGCCAACGGCTTTTTGTATCACATGGTGCGAAACCTGGTCGGCTCCTTGCTGGAGATAGGCGCAGGCGATCGGGCAGAGAACTGGATGGAAGAATTGCTGGCGGCCGGCGATCGCAAACTGGCGGGCGTGACGGCGCCCGCTTCCGGCCTCTGTTTCATGGCGGTTCGCTATCCACGCCAGTTCAACCTGCCCAGCACGGTTGCAGCCTTTCCGACAGAGGCCGGTCAGTGAAGCCGGTCAAGGTCAAGATTTGCGGCCTGACACGCGAGGCGGACGTTCGGTCTGCAGTGGACGCGGGGGTGGACGCGGTTGGCGTGGTTTTCGCTAAAAGTCCACGCAAGGTGAGTGTTTCACAGGCCGCGAAATGCCTGGCGAAGGTGCCCAGCGGCGTGCTGAAAGTTGGATTGTTCATGAACCAGCCGCGGCAGGAGGTGGGGCAGATCATCGGCCCCCTGCAGCTGGATTTGCTGCAGTTTCACGGACCCGAGGAAAACGATTGGTGCGCCTCGTTCGGTTTGCCTTTCCTGAAAGCTATTTCTGTCGATTCTGACCGTGCGATCCTGCAAGCCAGGCGGTATCCTGATGCTATAGGTATCTTGTTTGATACCCCGGCTCCGGGCGGGGGCGGAGGTACGGGACGGACGTTTGACTGGTCCCTGCTCAGCGGGATTGACTGCCCGTTCTGGCTGGCCGGTGGCCTTAACCCGGGCAACGTTACCCAGGCCGTCAGAACACTTGATCCCGATTGGGTTGATGTCTCGAGCGGGGTCGAAGATGGTCCTGGCCTCAAGAACCCGGATTTGATGCGCGCCTTCATTACGGCGGCGAAATCCGCGAGGCGTGAATGGAAGACAGAGGAATTGAATTGAAAGCCTTACCCGACGAGTTAGGCCACTTTGGCCCATTTGGTGGTTGTTTCGTTTCCGAAACACTGATGCACGCGCTGGAGGAACTGAAGGACGCCTACCAGCGGTGGAGTAGTGATGAGGAGTTCATGGCGCGACTGGATAACGACCTCAGGCACTATGTCGGGCGGCCATCGCCGATTTATCACGCCGAGCGGCTCAGTGCCCATTGCGGCGGCGCCAGAATACTGTTCAAACGCGAAGACCTGAACCATACCGGCGCCCACAAGATCAACAACACGATGGGGCAGGGGTTGTTGGCCAAGCACATGGGCAAGTCCCGCGTCATCGCCGAGACCGGCGCCGGCCAGCATGGTGTCGCCACGGCTACCGTGTCGGCTCGCCTGAACCAGCAATGCCTCGTCTACATGGGCGAGGTGGACATTGCCCGCCAGTCGATCAACGTGTTCCGTATGAAGCTGCTGGGCGCGGAGGTTCAGTCCGTTGTGTCCGGCTCCAAAACGCTCAAAGACGCCCTCAACGAGGCTTTGCGGGACTGGGTGACCCATGTGGATGACACTTTCTACGTGATTGGCACGGTAGCGGGGCCGCATCCGTATCCCATGATGGTTCGCGATTTCAATGCCATCGTCGGGCGTGAGGCCCGGCAGCAGATGCTCGACCAGTACGAGGCTCTGCCTGATGCGCTGGTTGCCTGCGTGGGCGGTGGTTCCAACGCCATCGGTCTCTTCCATCCTTTCCTGGAAGACGAAGAGGTGGCCATGGTCGGCGTGGAAGCCGCGGGTCGAGGCCTGGCTTCAGGTGAGCATGCCGCATCATTGGTGGCCGGTCGCCCGGGCGTGTTGCACGGCTGTCGCAGCTACCTGATTGACGATGATGGCGGGCAGATTCGACACACCCATTCGGTTTCGGCCGGGCTGGACTATCCCGGTGTGGGCCCCGAGCATGCATGGCTGAAGGATAACGAGCGGGCCGAGTATGTGGCTGTGAATGATGATGAAGCGCTGGCCGCCACGCACACGCTCACCCAACTGGAGGGCATCCTTCCTGCGCTGGAAAGTGCGCACGCGGTCGCCCATGGAATGAAGATGGCAGAGCGCATGCGGCCAGACCAGATGGTGCTCATCAACATGTCCGGCAGGGGCGACAAAGACGTACAGACGCTGGCCGCGATAGAAGGAATGTCGCTGTGACGCACAGAATTGACCGCGTTTTCGAAACGGCTCGCGGCGCCGGGCGAAAAGTACTGATTCCGTTTGTGACCGCGGGCGACCCGCACCCCGACTGGACCGTGGCGGTTATGCACGCGCTGGCGGGCGCGGGTGCCGACCTGATCGAGCTGGGCGTTCCATTTTCGGACCCGATGGCGGATGGTCCTGTCATCCAGGCCGCCAGTGAACGCGCCATTTCCCATGGCATGGACCTGGAGCGCGTACTCGATTGCGCCGAAGCATTCCGTCGCGGAAACACAGAGTGCCCGCTGGTGCTGATGGGTTATATGAACCCCATCGAGAGGTATGGTTTTGAGCGCCTGGCGACCCGAGCGGCAGAGGCGGGTGTGGATGGGCTGCTTCTGGTGGATTGCCCCCCTGAAGAAATGCCCCAGCTTCAGGAGTTTATGACGCGAAAGGGGCTTTACAGCATTCGGCTGGTTGCGCCAACCACGACCGAAGACCGGCTGCAGACCATCGCGGAGGCGGCCCAGGGATTTATCTATTACGTTTCATTCAAGGGGATCACCGGGGCGGGGCGCCTTGATACGGACACCCTGGCGGCACCGGTGCAGAGCATCAGGCAGCAATCCGATCTGCCGGTGGCCGTGGGATTTGGTATCAAGGATGCTGATTCGGCGGTCGGCGTGGCTTCAGTCGCCGATGCCGTGGTGATCGGAAGCGCGCTGGTTGAAGCCCTCTCCGAGGCCAAAGACGCCGATGCCGCTTGCAGCACGGCCAGTGCTTTTGTTGCGTCCATCCGGCAGGCGTTGGACAATAGCTGATCTTCGGCGGCAGCGCCCACCGCGCTACAGGTCTCCATTATGAGCTGGTTCCAGAAACTGATGCCCTCCCGTATCCGGACCGAGGGTGGCAATAAACGTAACGTTCCCGAAGGTCTGTGGACCAAGTGCGAAAGCTGTCAGGCGGTCCTGTATCGTCCGGAGCTGGAACGGAGCTTGCTGGTGTGCCCAAAATGCAGCATGCACCTGCGCATCGGCGCGCGCCAGCGCCTGGAGGCCTTCCTGGATCCTGAGCGCCGCAAAGAAATCGCGACCGAGCTGGAACCGGTCGATCCACTGAAGTTCAAGGACAGCAAAAAATACCGGGACCGGCTGGCCGCTTCGCAAAAGAAGACCGGTGAGAAGGATGCCCTGATTGCGATGTCAGGAGAGCTCAACGGGATGTCGGTGGTGGTGTGCGCGTTCAATTTCGCCTTCATGGGTGGTTCCATGGGCTCGGTGGTTGGCGAGAAATTCGCCCGGGCCGCCCAGGAAAGCCTGCGTCTCAAGGCGCCGCTGGTGTGTTTTTCCGCGACGGGCGGGGCGCGCATGCAGGAGGGATTGTTTTCTCTCATGCAGATGGCCAAGACCTCGGTCGTGCTGGCAAAAATGTCCGAGCAGGGCGTGCCCTTCATTTCCGTGCTTACGCACCCAACCACCGGAGGCGTTTCCGCCAGTCTCGGTATGCTGGGAGACGTGAATATTGCCGAACCGGGCGCCTTGATTGGTTTTGCCGGGCCTCGTGTCATCGAGCAAACGGTCAGGGAAAAGTTGCCCGAAGGTTTTCAGCGCAGCGAGTTTCTCCTGCAAAAAGGCGCGGTAGATATGATTGTGGATCGCCGCAATTTGCGCGATGAGATCACCGCCATCCTGTCCCTGCTTGTATCCGGGCATCGTGCCCGCACGGTCAGCGGCGAACTCCTGAACGCCTGACCGACGAATGTCCCGGTCCCTGGGAGACTGGCTGCGGCGCCTGGAGCGTCTCCATCCGCATTCCATCGAGCTTGGACTGGAGCGCTGTGGGAGGGTCTACAAGAGACTGGGCAGGCCGGTGCTGGCGGAACGCATTTGGAGCGTGGCGGGCACCAACGGCAAAGGCTCGGTGACGGCCTTCCTGTCCGCCATGGCGGCCTCTGCCGGGCTGAGCGCCGGTTGCTATACCTCGCCGCATATTCTTCGGTTCAATGAGCGCATCCGGATCGACGGTGTCGATGTGGAAGATGCTGAGATCGTCGATGCCTTGCGACGCGTCGAGGAGGCCCGCGGTGAAATCTCACTGACGTTTTTTGAATTCACGACGCTGGCCGCATTCACGCTGTTCGCCGAGCGTGATCTTGACGCGGTCGTCCTGGAGGTGGGACTCGGTGGGCGGCTGGACGCGGTGAACCTGGTGGATGCCCACTGTTCGGTGATTACTCCGATTGGCCTCGACCATATCGAATACCTGGGTCCGGACCGTGAGCGTATCGCACTGGAAAAAGCGGGCATCATCCGCGCAGGCAGACCGGTGGTTATCGGAGATCGCAATCCACCCCAAAGCCTGAGGGACAAGGTGAACACGATCTCAGCCATTCCGTGCTATCTGGGTGAGGATTTCGACATCGGAGACACCGAAAACGGGCGCCGTTATCTGGGCAGGAATGCCATCGATCTGCCTGCTCGTCTGCCTTTGCCGGGTGCGCACCAATGGGACAACCTGGCCGTGGCGTTGACCGCGTTCACTGCGCTGATGGACCTGGGGGAGCTGGATTCGGACTGGCTGTCGAGGGCCCTTGCGGCTGTTCGGCTTTCCGGGCGGCTTCAGGCCTGGCCCGGAGATGAGCGCATCATCCTTGATGTCGGTCACAACCCTATGGCGGCCAGGGCGGCTGCCGAATTCCTGCGGGGTTACCCGGCCAGCGAGACCATATGCGTGCTGGGAATGCTGTCAGACAAAGACGTGGGGCGCGCGGTCCAGGCGCTCTCCCCGAAAATTGCCCACTGGTACTGTGCCGGGCTCGACGGTGACCGCGCCCAGGCGGGTGACGAACTGGCTGAACGCGTCAGAGCGCAGCTTCCTGCGGCTTCGGTACGGGACTTCCGCTCGGTGAGTGAGGCGCTGGCAGCAGCGCGGACGATGGCCGGGAACGAAGCGCGAATCCTGGTCTTCGGGTCATTCCATACCGTTGAAGATGCCATTCACTGTCTGCAGAGCGCTGAGGCCGGTCGGGACCAATGCTGATAGAATTCGCAGCAGTATCAACCACCACCCCCGCGGAACGTTCATGGATCAGGCTCTGAAGCAAAGACTCGTCGGCGCGACCGTTCTCATCATTCTCGCAGTCATACTGCTGCCCATGCTCTTGAGCGGGCAGCCCGAATTGCAGAATGAAAGCCGCCGCATCGAATTACCGGACAAGCCGCCTGAGCTTTCCATGGACAAACGTCGATTTCCGATTGGTCAGCAGGACGACAGCCACTCATCCAGGGTGCCAGAGCCGCAGCCAGAGACGCAGCCAGAGACACAACCCCGGTCACGCCCGGCCGAGTCCTCGGCACCTGAAAGAAACGCTTCACCCGGCGTAAGCGCTGGGGCCCAGGAGGCGGTGGCAACCGAAACGAACGAAGAAACACGACCGGCGCAGATTCCGGCCGCGCCGGCTCCTTCCGTTGAGCGGGCAGAAGGTGATCAGGGGCAGGGCGCCCCAGCCCAGGGCCGATATCTTGTCCAGGTGGCGAGTTTCAGCAACCCCGCCTCGGTCAACCAGGTTTCGCAGATGCTCGGTCAGATCGGTTTGCCCGTGTTGCTTGATCAGGTAACGACAGATGCAGGACGTTTGCACCGGGTTCGGGTCGGTCCTTTTGACGAGGTTTCGCAGGCAGATACCGCCATTGAAAGCATTCGCGCGCTCAACCTCGACTTGCAGCCGCGCATGGTCGACCTGTATCCGGAAGAGGAAGCGCCCGTGACCGAGCCCTCGGATCCCATGGTTCGCTGGGTGGTCCAGGCGGGTGTTTTTTCGGCACGTGAGAATGCCGAGAGCATGATGCTGCGTCTGCGTAATGAAGGTTTCTCCGCTTTTCTGCAGGAAGAATCCGGTGGCGGCAAAACCGTTTTCAGGGTAAAGATTGGCCCTGTCGTTGAGCGTCGGCATGCAGAGGCACTTGATGCCCAGCTGTTGGAGAAGATGGGTATTAACGGCATGGTCATGAGCGTGGATTAACTTGTTCGTTGATACCTTCACAGCGGATTCGCGCAGTTCTTCGATTGAGGATCATTGAGCGTGGCCTGGGCGGACATTGGGATACTGATCATCTTTGGACTGTCTGTCGCCATTGGCCTATGGCGGGGGTTCATCAAGGAAGTCTTCGCCCTGGCGGTCTGGATTGCGGCATTCTGGCTGGCATTTCAGTTCTCAGGTGTGCTCGCCGAGATGATTGGCGAGGCCATATCCCTGCCGTCCGCGCGCACCGCGCTGGCTTTCGTGGGTATATTCATTGTCGTGCTGTTGATTGGCGCCCTGGCGACATGGTTGCTGGGCAAGTTGGTTGAAGGCACGGGTCTGAGTGGCACCGATCGTTTGTTTGGGGCCGTATTTGGGGCGGCGAGAGGCCTGGCGCTGGTGGTTTTGGTTATCCTGGTGGTGGGTTTTACGCCCATGACTCAGGACCCCTGGTGGCAGGCGTCTGCAGCGGTGAAGGGTTTGCTTCCGCTGGCGGAGTGGATTGCAGAATTTTTGCCGGAATCCGTCAGTGAGCACCTGGAATTTTATCCCGAGCCCGAAGTGGCAGAGGCCTGATGCACATCAACCGTCGGGTGCGTGCTAGAATCGCCCCGCGAGCAGAACCCGGGGATCCCGTGTCATGTGTGGAATCGTAGGTATAGTCGGTAAAGGGCCGGTTGCCCCGGTCATTTTCGACGCTCTTACCATGTTGCAGCACCGGGGGCAGGACGCAGCCGGCATCGCCACTATAGAAGGCCGACGCATGAATCTCGTGCGAGACAACGGCCTGGTTTCCGAGGTGTTCGATGAACACAGCATGGCTTCACTCACCGGCTCCGCCGGTATTGGTCATGTACGTTACCCCACAGCCGGCCGGGATGACTCGGATGAGGCACAGCCTTTCTATGTGAATTCGCCCTATGGCATGGCATTGGGTCACAACGGAAACCTGATCAACACAGAAGAGCTAAAGCGCGATCTCTGGGCAAGTGATCGTCGCCACCTCAACACGGATTCGGATTCTGAGGCCTTGCTCAATGTTCTGGCCCACGAACTCTCCAGCGTGCAAACGGACGGGTTTTGTCCGAAAGATCTGTTCAGAGCCGTGGACGGCGTCCATCGCCGCTGCCGTGGGGCCTATTCCATTATTGCGCTGGTGGTCGGTCAGGGTGTGCTGGGTTTTCGCGATCCCTACGGAATCAGGCCCGTGGTGCTTGGTCGCCGTGAAACAGAACAGGGCATTGAATATGCGATGGCCTCCGAGAGCGTGGCCCTGGATGCCATCGGTTTTGAACTCGAGCGGGATTTGCAGCCGGGTGAGGCGGTGTTGATCGACCTGGATGGAAACTTACACAGCTATCAGAGCCCGCTGGCCAAACAGCTCTCTCCGTGTATTTTCGAGTATGTGTATTTTGCCCGCCCCGATTCCATGATCGATGACGTGTCCGTCTACAAGGCCCGCTTGCGCATGGGTAAACAGCTGGCGCGCAAGATCATTCGGGAATGGCCCGATCACGACATCGACGTGGTGATTCCGGTGCCCGATACCAGCAGAACGGCGGCATTGCCGATGGCCTACGACCTGGGCGCCAAGTACCGCGAGGGCTTCATCAAAAATCGCTACATCGGGCGCACGTTCATCATGCCAGGCCAGGAGCAGCGCAGCCGCTCTGTCCGGCAAAAGCTGAACGTCATCAACCTGGAATTCCGGCGCAAGAATGTGCTGATCGTCGATGACAGCATCGTGCGTGGAACGACTTCTCGCCAGATCATCCAGATGGCGCGTGACGCGGGCGCTCGCAAGGTCTATTTTGCCTCTGCCGCGCCACCGGTCAGGTACCCCAACATCTACGGTATTGACATGCCCGCCCCGGAAGAGCTCATCGCCAGCGGGCGAACGGTGGAGGAGATTCGTCAGGAACTGGGCGCCGATCGCCTGATTTATCAGGATCTCGATGCCCTGGTCACAGCGTGCAAGAAGAAAGGTAAGTACGATATTCATCAATTTGATACCTCCTGCTTCTCCGGTGAGTACATCACCGGCGTGGAAGATGATTACCTTCGTCTGTTGCAGAAAGTCAGATCGGATGAGGCACGTTCACAGCGGCGGCTGCAGGCTGCGAGCAGCTGATTTATACCGATAACGGATCATGCTGGCGGTGTTAAGCTGTCATTTCTGAGTCGTGCTCGTTCGCGCGGTGCGCGGGCGATCATTAAACTATCTGCATTAAATATCAATTTTAAGAAATTGAATTGAATAGAGAAATTATCAAAGAGCCGATGTCGAAGGTGGATACCGCCTGGCTTCGTATGGAGCAGCCGACCAACCTGATGATGATCAACGGCGTGATCTTTCTGGGAGGCGCCCTGGATTACGAACGGCTGCTGCAAACGATCGAAGAGCGCTTTTTGACCTTTCGAAGATTCACTCAGAAGGCCAGCGACGGCGCGGCTGGCGCCCACTGGGTCACCGATCCGGATTTCGACATCAGTTGGCATGTTCGCCGCACGGCGTTGCCGGGCAAGGCGGACAAAGAAGAGCTGGAATTGCTGGTGTCCGACCTGGCCAGCACGCCACTGGATCCAGAGAGACCACTGTGGCAGTTCCACGTAGTGGAGAATTTTATCGAAGGGCCTGTCATCATCGTGCGGATTCATCATTGCATCGCCGATGGCATCGCCCTGGTGCAAGTGTTCCTGTCGCTGACAGACTCAACCCCAGAGGGGCGGGCTTCAGCAGGGGAGCCCGAGACCTGGAAGAAGAGAAGGGCCAGCGAGTCGCCCATATTTCAGCGGTTGCTTGAGCCTGCCCGGGAAGGCATCGATTTTGCCACCCACATGGGGCAGCGCCTTGTGGCAGAGGGCCAGAAAATACTGCAGGACCCGTCTATAGCCACTGACTACGTGGTCGAAGCCACTGAAATCGTCAAGGAATTGTCCCACTCCCTGACGCTTCCTGACGACCCTGACACGCGGTTCCGCGGCACCCTCGGGGTGCGCAAGCAGGTGGCGTGGGCGGAGCCACTGGCCCTGGATGAGGTGAAAGCGGTGGGCAAGGCGCTGGGCTGCACGGTCAATGACGTCCTCATCGCGGCCGTGTCCGGCGCACTGCGCAATTATATGATCGCGCAGGGTGATTCGAAGGATGCCCTACAGGATATTCGCGCCACGGTGCCGGTCAATTTGCGGCCGCTGGAACATGCCAAGGACCTGGGTAATCACTTTGGTCTCGTGTTTCTGGATCTTCCACTCGGGCTGGAAAGCCCGCTCGAGCGACTCTATGCGGTCAATGAGCGGATGACCCAGCTTAAATCCTCAAGGCAGGCGGCGGTCACCTTTGGCTTTCTCGCCGCGTTGGGCATGGGCCCCTCAGCGTTACAAAAGCCGGTGCTGGATGTTCTCAGCCAAAAGGCGTCCGCAGTGCTGACCAACGTGCCCGGCCCACGTGAGCCGATTTACCTGTCGGGAACCCGCATTGAAGAGCTGATGTTCTGGGTGCCGCAAAACGGCCAGATTGGTCTTGGCATCAGCATCCTGAGTTACAACGGGCAAGTGTTTTTTGGATTGATCACCGACAGCCGGCTGGTCTCAGATCCCCGCAATATCATCGATCGGTTCAAGCCTGAGTTTGAAAAACTGCTGTATCTGGGCATGATGCTGCCGCTGGAAGGTCGGCCCAATGTGGGGAGCGCGCGCGTTCTCCTGAACCATGCGGACAAGGAGTAGGGGCTTACTCCATTTCCTCCAGAGCCGCCTCGATATCGAGCTTTTCCATCGCGTCCAGCGCATCGAGTTCGACCGCTTTTTCGTAGAGTTCGGACACCTTGTCCAGCTGCCGGTCACCGTACAGCAGGTACAAGCCATTACCGTATTCGATATGGGCGATGGGTGACCTGGGCGTCAGGTCCAAGGCTCTTTCGAAATGTTCGATGGCGAGATCAGCACTGGCGCCGTAGGTCATGCTGCCGATCATCTTGCCGACCTTGTCGATGATTTCGGCGTGGTACATCCCAAAAGCGGTATGCGCCTCGGCGTGATCGGGCTCGCGCGCGAGCGCTGTGGTCAGGGCGGATTGAATCCGGCTTCCAACGCCTTGGCGCAAGGCTTTGACCACCGAGATGCTTTGGCTGTATCGGCCCAGGTTGAACGCCAGAAAGTAGTGACTGTTGGCATCGAAAGGCAGGGTTTCCACCGCTGCCTCGGCCCGCTCGATGGCGCGTATAAAGATGGCTCGCTGTATTTGCTCGTCCGGTTCCAGGTAGGTCGCGTAGATCCCGCTGGCCTTGTTGGCCGCGGAATGACCGATCAGGCCGCAACTGTCGGCGAGCGCCACTGCCTGGCCAAAGTCGCCGCTGTGGTAATGACGCCAGGCATCCTGCATGCGCTCGGCCAGCCCCGAGATATCTCCATCAAACTCAACGTTCACGCAACCGGGCGCCTGGTCGATGCAGGCGGCGGCCCAGTCGCTGTCGCAGAAAGTGGCAACGTCGCCCCGGTGCAGTTCCGGCCAGGCTTGCTGGAGTTTCTCGCCCGTGTACTGATATTCGTCAGCCGAGTGAGGGAATGGATTCCATTCAGGCATGCTTTTCCATCCAGTTTAAATTCGGTTTTTTAGTGTGATCACTCTAAATTTCTTTCCTACCATGAAGCCACTCAAGCACGAACACTGATGACGAAGGAGTACATCATGGCTAAGAAGACGTTGAAGAAAAAGGTACAGGCCAAGCCCGAAATTGGCAAGTTTGCGGCCCCGATGGTCGATTCTGCCAAGGAAATCTGGTTGGCTGGGCTGGGCGCATTCTCTGTGGCTCAGCAGGAAGGCGGCAAGCTGATCGAGCAGGGTAACAAGCTGTTTGAAAAGCTGGTTTCTGAAGGCGAAAAGCTGGAGAAGAAAACGCGTGACCTGACCGAAACCACGGTGGGTGATTTGCGCGGAGGCGTTGAATCACGGGTTGATTCCGTCAAGCAACAGGCGGTGGATAACTGGGACAAGCTTGAAGGTATTTTCGAAGATCGGGTTGCCCGGGTGCTGGGTCGCCTGGGGGTACCGACGGCTGACGATGTCAACAAACTCAGCAAGCGGGTTGCCGATCTGTCCAAGCAGGTCTCCGCCATGTCGAAGACCAATGGCGCTAAAAAGCCTGCTGCCCGCAAGACGGCCGCCAAGGCCAAGACGGCAGCGCCTAAAGCGGCTGCCAGCTGATTTGCGAAGGCAAGCCCCGGGGTCCCGCACTCCGGAACCCCTGTGAGCCTTGAGGGCCGGTCGTGAGACCGGCCTTTTTTTACGATTGGCGATAGCGTTGAGCCAGCTGTGCGATATGCGCGGCCTCTGGCTCTCGCAGATAGGGCAAAACAAGATGCAGCACTCGGGATACCGCCTCGGTGGGTATCCGGCCGTCATCCCTTCCCTGGATGCCCTGGACTTCGGCGTAAGGGATCCAATACGTCATGTTGAGCATGATGTTGTCGGCCAGTATGGCCGCCTCGTGGCGGCTGATCTCCATGACGCCGCTGTCCTCGAGTTGTTCGATCAGTATGCGAAGCGCCTCTCGCTGTCTGGCCAACAAGCCATGAAAGGCATGTCTTAAGTGGCTGATCCTGGTATGGAGATCGGCCAGGTCGCGAAAGATAAACCGAAAACGCCCCATGACTTCGAAGATCAGGTGCAGCCTGAGCCACAGATCCTCGGCTTCGGGTGGCCCGTTCTCCACGGTCTCCAGCAGGGGTTGCACTGCGACGAGGTAACGCTTGAACAACTCGAGCGAGATGTCTTCTTTGCTGCGGAAATGGTAGTAAAGGTTCCCCGGGCTGATATCAGCCTCTATGGCAATCTGGTTGGTGGTGACGTTGGGTTCGCCCTGTTCATTGAACAGGGACAGGCTGGTCGCCAGGATCAGTTCACGGGTGTCGCGGCGGGCCACTGCTGCAGAGCTTCAGTCGCTCAACTGCTCGACCAGGTCGATGTACTGCTGCATGGCGGTGTCTTGATCCATGCCGGCGAGCTTTTCCCAGGCTTCATATTTTGCGGCGGCGACAAAATCGAAAAAGCCCGGTCGCTCTCCGCTCACGTCGCCTTCCGATCCCTGCTTGTACAGCGCGTAGAGTTGCAGCAGGGTGTCGTTGTCGGGTCTCTCAGCGAGCTCTTTGATATCGAGGGCGGCTTGCTCAAATTTTGCTTTCATGTCGGTCACTGATCCATCACTCCTGTTGCCTGATCCGCTAACGGCGGCTACCTGCCGCTCCCGCTAAGCTCTGAGGCGGGATTCGCTTCGGAACGTTATCCCTCCATGGCTGAGAGTGCAATACCCGATTGACCCGGGACCGTCGCCTGGCCATGGGATCGTGATGCCAATCTGCTAATATCCGTCTGCAACGATCGCCTGTCCAGGCACGGAAAACGGAACAGACGCAATGAACTATTTTATTACCGGTGGCACCGGTTTCATCGGCCACAACCTGATCAGCGAATTGCTCAAGAGAAAGAAGGGCAGCATTTACGTGTTGGTCCGGTCTGGCTCGCGCAAGAAACTCGACGCATTCAAAAAAAAATGGGGCAAAAGCGCGCGCCGGGTCATTCCCGTAACCGGTGATCTGACGCGACCCATGCTCGGGATCCCACCCAAGAAGCGACGTGAGATGGAGGGGCAGATCCATCATGTTTTTCATCTCGCTGCCGTTTACGACCTCATGGCTGACGAGGACAGCCAGGTCAAGGTCAACGTCGACGGCACCACCCATGCGATTCGTTTTGCCGCCGATATTCAGGCCAAGCGATTCCATCATGTGAGTTCAATCGCCGCGGCCGGCATGTATCCAGGTGTGTTCCGCGAGGACATGTTCGACGAGGCCACGGGCCTGGAACACCCCTATTTCAGGACCAAGCACGAGTCGGAGCGGGTCGTCAGGGAGCATTGCCAGGTTCCGTGGCGCATCTATCGGCCCGGTATCGTCGTGGGCCACTCGGAGACGGGTGTGATCGACAAGATCGATGGGCCTTACTACTTTTTCAAAATGATCCAGAAGATGCGCCGCATGATGCCATCCTGGTTGCCCACCGTGGGTGTCGAAGGGGGGCGGATCAACATTGTGCCCGTCGATTACGTGGTCAATGCCTTGATGTATATTTCCCACAAAGGTCGGCTGGACGGGCGCTGTTTTCACCTGACGGACCCCAGGCCGAAACGGATCGGCGAAGTGCTCAATCTGTTTGCGGACGCGGCGCACGCGCCCCAAATGCAAATGCGGATCGATGCACGGATGTTCAGTTTCCTGCCGGCCGCGGTGAAGCACGGCCTGGCCATGCTGCCCCCGGTCAAGCGCATCTACCGCCAGGTCATGAAGGACCTGGGCCTGCCGCCGGACATGCTGAAGTTCATCAACTATCCCACCAGCTTTGATAACCGTGAGACAGAGAGCGCCCTGAAAGGCAGCGGCATACGGGTTCCCAGGTTGGAAGACTATGCCTGGCGGCTCTGGGATTACTGGGAGCGTCACCTGGACCCCGATCTGTTTATCGACCGGAGCCTGCGCGGCCACGTGGAAGACAAGGTGGTGGTGATCACCGGTGCGTCTTCGGGCATTGGCAGGGCCGCGGCCCTGATGATGGCCAACGCCGGCGCGCGGGTGATGCTGGTGGCCAGAGGCGCCGATAAGCTGGCCGAGACGGAGGCCGAGATCGCCGCGGAAGGCGGTAAGGCCTGGTCTTACGCCGCGGATATCAGTGATTTGAAAGACTGTGACCGATTGATTGACACCATCATCGAGGAGCACGGCAACATCGATGTACTGGTCAACAACGCGGGACGTTCCATTCGCCGCTCCATCGCGCTGTCTTACGACCGCTTCCACGATTTCGAACGGACCATGCAGCTGAATTACTTCGGCAGCTTGCGCCTGATCATGCGTGCGCTGCCCGGGATGGAGAAGCAGCGATATGGCCAGGTCATCAACATCTCCTCCATTGGGGTGTTGAGCAATGCGCCGAGGTTTTCCGCCTACGTCGCCTCCAAGGCCGCGCTGGACGCTTTCTCCCGCTGCGCTTCATCTGAGTTCAGCGATTCGGGCATCTCGTTCACGACCATTAATATGCCGTTGGTGCGCACGCCGATGATCGCGCCGACCAAGATCTACGACAATGTACCGACCATATCTCCTGAGGAGGCGGCGGAGTTCATCCGCCAGGCGGTCATCTATCGGCCCCAGCGCATCGCCACCCGCCTGGGCGTGTTCGCGGTGATGCTGCATGCCGTCGCGCCCAAGGTGTCGGAGATCGTCATGAACAGCGCGTTCCGAATGTTTCCCGATTCAGCAGCAGCGCGCGGCTTGTCGGAGGATCAGCAGAAGGCATCACAGGAGCAGATCGCCTTTGCCAGCGTCATGCGCGGAATTCACTGGTAACGGCGAGGGTGCACGGCACACCAGTGTTGCCTAGCCGCTGGTAGCCTGCTTGTCGCGCAAGTATCGCTCCAGGTCTTCTAGGGCGCTGGCCAGGTCGCGCGCCAGGGTCGCATGGCTGCGGCCTGCGAGCCCAAGGCTTGATTCCAGCGTGTGTTCTTCATCTTCGAGCAGATCCACGCGCAGCCGCATGCCGCGTTCCGCCAGGATCGGTTCAAGAAATTCCCTTCGCTCGAGAAGATCTCTCCGCGTGACCTGGAAAGCGTGCTCGCACAGGGCGTTGCGGCTCGAGTAGCTGAAGATGTTGGTGAAGAAGATTTCCTCGTCCCAGGGGTCGGGCTCCATCAGCACCAGGTCCGCCGAGGCATGCGAGGAGCGGTATTTCTGGAAGGCCACGTTCATTCTTGACTGGATCAGCGCCCGGAATGCCTGGGAGAGGATCAGCGGAAGGCCGCCGCGGATCAGTTTGCGTGCCTGCGTCCGTTCCTTGCCTTTGCTGTCCGCTGCGCTGAAGGGCACCAGTGGGTTAACGCCCAGCAGCAGATCGATGCCTTCATCCAGCGCGACCGAGGCATGAAGTGTGCGGCGTAAAGCGCCATCCACGTAGTAACGGCCCTTGATCTCGACCGGCGGATACAGGCCGGGCAGTGCCGCGCTGGCTTGCACCGCTCGGGAAATACTTACATCCCTGTGCGTTTGATCGCCAAACCGGATGGCGTTTCCCGAGTCCAGGTCGACCGCCACGATGTACAGTTCGGCATGAAGATCATCGAAAGAGTTTCCGTGACCAGTGAGTTCAAATGACTCGCTCAGAAAGTTGTGGATGGTTTCGTTGTTGAAAATGCCCGAGGGCACAGCCTGGCCGAGCTCGCCGATCATCTGCGAAAGGCCGATGTTCGATGGGCGCCGGATCATTTTCATCAGGTTGCGGGTAACGATGCCAGGGATTGAAGTCGCACGGTCGAAATATTCCTGGTAGGCAGGGCGCAGAAAACGTTCGGGTTCGAAATTCAGCTTCGCGTGCGGATCACCCATGAATATGCGGCACAGTTCAGAGGTCGATATGCCATTGGCCAGGCTGGCCGCGATAAACGCGCCCGCGCTGACGCCAACGTAGACATCAAGCTCGTGCAGTCTCAGTCCATCAATGCTCTCATCCAGGGCCCTGAGCGCGCCCAGCTCGTATACCGCGCCGACGGGCCCGCCGCCGGCGACCGCCAGGCCGGTTCTGAACGGCGTGCGATCAGGTGCAGGTGTTCGGGCCGGATGGATGGTGAGCATACCTGTGCGCTCGTCAGGGAATATCCACGATTTTATCTTTCGGTATTGCGATTAGCCAGCGTGACGCCATATTTAAGAGTGGTATCTGGCCGAACCGGATGTTCTGGAGGAAAATGACCATGGTCCAGCTTAACGAACTCGCTCCCGATTTCTGCCTGCCCAGCGATGACGGGGTGGATTTTCGCCTCTCCGATCATCGCGGCGAGCGCCTGCTGCTGGTGTTCTACCCTGGCGACGGCACGCCGGTCTGTACCGCGCAGTTGTGCGAATACCGTGACGGTATCGAGGCCTTTTCAGATCTTGGTGTCAGGCTGATTGGCATCAGCCCCGATGGCGAAGACAGTCACCGCCGGTTTCGTGAAAAGCACCAATTTTCTTTCGAACTGCTGAGCGATGAGAAACTGGAGGTTGCCCGCCAGTGGGGCTGCAAGGGTCCCTTTGGCATGAAGCGGGCCGTGTTTCTGATTGATGAACAGGGCCGAGTCCGCTACGCGCATGTCGAGGCCCTGGCGCTGTTCAGGCGCCGCAAGAAAGAGCTGCTGGAAGTCATCTCTGCACTGGAAGAGGAACCCACAGGTGAAGCGTCAGGCTGAACGGCTTCGCAAGGCGCTGAGCGACAGCCACGAACTGGCATCGCTGCTGGATGTGCCGGGATACCCGCTCAGCAGGCTTGAATATCTGCAGAAGTGGCAACGGGTCAGGCTGGCCGAAACCTACGCGGATCTGCTGGATCACCCCCGTTTTCAGGCAGCAGGCGCGTTCTTTCTTGACGAACTTTACGGCGGGCTGCATTTCAGGGAGCGTGACCAGGAAGTCGAAAAGGTGCTCCCGGTCATGCTGCGCACGCTTCGCGAAGACATGCTGGTCTCGTTGGCGGAGGCCTTCGAGTTGCAGGCGTTAAGCCTGGAGCTCGACATGGGCATGGTTGAGGCCATGGAGGAGCACGGTGTAGAGCGGCTCGATCCTCGATCCTATGGCGAAATTTACCGGTCCTGCGGCCGGGTCGCGGCGCGAGAACAACAAATTGACCTGATCCGGGAACTGGGGCTGGCGCTGAACGAATTGGTGCACCATCGGTTGGTCCTGATGCTGATCAGGGTACTGCGAGGGCCGGCGCGGGCGGCGGGTTTTGGCTTATTGCAAGGCTTTCTGGAGCGAGGGCTGCAAGCATTTCGGGCCATGGGTGACGGCACCGAGTTCGTGATGACCATCTGGGAACGTGAAACCGCCATTATGCAGCGCCTCATCAGCGGACAGGCCGATCCATTGGGTCCGGTTGCGGGGCAGACCTGAACGGGGAGGCCGTTCAGCAATCGTCGAAACGACAGCCAAAATGCTCCGTCAGGTAACGAACGATTTCCTGTTCGATGGGGTTTTTGAGCATCATGAGCATAAATCCCAGGTAGGCTTTGATTCGCAGTTCCTGCCCGTTCACCAGGATCTCGCCATGCACGCCGGGACGCTGAAAGTGTATCGAGTCACCCTCCCAGGCGTACTCTATGCTGAACTTCTCGGCCAGGTCCCTCGATAACGCCTCGGCAGCTCCCTGAGCTTCATCGCGGGTGAGATCGTGATAGGCATGAATATCAATGGTGGACACACGCTTGCCTCCCTCGAGCAGCTTGCACGCAGTGTATAACGTGCCGGCCGCCATGCGCCAATGACAGAGCAGCCTGGGCGATGATGCACCGTGCCCCTGGCAAGACGTACAATGTCGGCTCGCATACGGCATGGATATCATTGGGAAGCAGGTTGAATGGGCGATTCTTCGAAAAATGGTGATAGCGCCCTGGCGGCAGTCAGGGAGCAGATCGATGCACTTGACGAGCAGATTCAGGCACTGATCAATCAGCGGGCCGAACTGGCATTCGCCGTTGGGGAATCCAAGGGTAAACTCCCCAACGCGGTAGACTACTATCGCCCCGAGCGCGAGGCGCAGGTGCTCAGAGCCGTTCTGGACCGTAACCAGGGCCCCTTGAGTGACGCGGAAATCCTGCGGCTGTTCCGGGAGATCATGTCGGCCTGCCTGGCCCGGCAAGAGCCGCTAAAGATCGCCTACCTCGGTCCTGAGGGAACATTTACCCAGCAGGCGGTGCACCAGCATTTTGGGCATTCTGTGAAGGCGCTGGGGCATCCGGCCATTGATACGGTGTTCGAGCAGGTGCAGGGTGCCGAGGCCGATTTCGGCGTGGTGCCCATTGAGAATTCGACTCAGGGTATCGTCAGTCACACCCTGGATGAGTTCCTGGATTCCGACTTGAAAATCTGCGGCGAAGTCGAAATGCGAATCCATCACAATCTTCTCACCCATGCTTCCGGGCTGGCGGGGCTCGAGCGGGTCTACGGGCATCATCAGTCTCTCTCGCAATGCCGTAGTTGGTTGCGACGTCACTTGAACGAGGTTGAGTTGTTGCCGGTGAGCAGCAACGCGGAAGCCGCCCGCCGGGTCCGAAACGCGCCGGAAGCGGCCGCCATTGCCAGTCTCATGGCCGCCGAGATTTACGGGGTACCGGTCTTGTTTTCCAACATTGAGGATAACCCTGACAACACGACCCGTTTCCTGGTGATTGGTCGGCAGCTGTTCAGCCCTTCCGGCGCCGATAAGACTTCGCTGCTGTTGACGGGTGATGAAGGGCCGGGGCTGTTGTATCGGCTGTTGGAGCCGCTTGCGCGGTACGAGGTCAACCTGAATCGCATCGAATCACGACCGTCTCAACTCGGCCGGTGGAAATATGTGTTTTTCGTGGATGTTGACGGGCATGCGGAGGAAGAGCCGCTCAGCTCGGCATTGCAGGAGTTAGAGGGAACGGGCGGTCAGGTGCGTATCCTGGGTTCCTATCCCAAAGCCGTGATGGCGCGCCAGCGCAAGCCGGAATCGCAGCCGGATCGAGCCTGAACGATGGTGCTGGAGGTCAAGCCAGCCCGGCGTTCACTTCGAGGGACATTGGTGCCGCCCGGTGACAAATCGATCAGCCACAGAGCCCTGATTCTTTCCAGCCTGGCCAAGGGCCGGTCCCGTTTGTCCGGGTTGCTGGAGGCCGCGGATACCCGGGCCACCCGCAACGCACTGGCCCAGTTGGGCGCGACATTTATCGACACGCCGGAGGGCGTCGAAGTAGAGGGGCTTGGCGGGCGTATGGAGGCGCCGGAAACGGCGCTGAATATGGGCAATTCCGGCACGGCCATGCGTTTGCTGGCCGGTGTTTTGGCCGCCCAGCCATTCGACTCCGTCCTGGTGGGCGATGACTCGCTCAGTCGCAGGCCCATGCGCCGAATCATCAAGCCGCTCAGGTTAATGGGCGCCTCCATTGCGGCAGAGCAGGGCGATACGGCCCCGCTCAGCATCAAGGGGCGGTCCCTGAAGGGTATTGACTACGACTCACCCGTTGCGTCTGCCCAGGTTAAATCCTGTGTGCTGCTGGCGGGCCTGTATGCGTCCGGGCGTTCTCATGTGAGTGAGCCGATGCTGAGCCGGGACCACACTGAGCGCATGCTGCCGGTATTTGGGGTTGAATTGCCCGGTTCGTGCACGGTGGCGGGCGGAAGCGTTTTACGAGGCGCCGCACTGAGCGTGCCGGCCGACCCTTCCTCGGCGGCATTTGCGGCATTGGCTGCCCTGTTGATCCCTGGGTCTGAGGTCACTCTGGAACGGGTTGGGCTCAATCCAACGCGCGTGGGGTTTTTCCGGGCGCTCGAAACCATGGGGGCCGATATCGAGATCGAGGAGGGGCAGGCTTTCGGGCGCGAGCCGACTGGAACCATTCATGTTCGGCACAGCGATCGTCTGCGCGCGATTGATCTTCCTGAGGCCTGGGTGCCCTCGATGATTGACGAAATTCCGGCCTTGATGGCCTTGGCTGCCACCGTCAAGGGAACGACCCGCATCCGCGGCGCCGCGGAGTTGCGCGTCAAAGAGAGCGACCGGCTCTCGGTCATGAGCCAGGGGCTGGAAAAGCTGGGGGTCGAAGTTGAAGAGCACCCTGATGGCTGCGACATTCATGGCACTGATACTTTGCGCAGCGGTCGCGTCGATGGTTGTGACGATCATCGTTGCGCCATGAGCTTCGCGCTGCTCGGCATGTTGTGCCCGGATGGCGTCCGTGTGACAGGGTCCGATTACATCGACACCTCGTATCCTGGTTTTATCACGGATATGGGCTCGCTTGGCGCCAAAATGAGCCGTGCACAGGGTTGACCCCGCGCTATGGCAGAGGTGACCCCCATCCTCACCATTGACGGGCCGGTCGGGTCGGGCAAAGGCACGATCGCCGCGCGCGTCGCGCGGCGGCTTGGCTGGCATCTGCTGGACAGCGGCGCACTGTACAGGCTGGTGGCCATTGCCGCGCTTGACCAGGGCGTCAGCCCTGGCGATGAAGCCGCCTTGATCCGGCTGACTGGAGCGCTGGATATTGAGTTCAGCCAGGAAGGGGGAGAGGTGATCGCCACGCTGGACGGCCTGGATGTGAGGAAACGAATGCGCAGCCCGGAAACCAGCGACATGGCCTCTCAGGTGGCAGCCATACCGGGGGTTCGCGCCGCCCTGAAAGAGCGCCAGCGCGCCTTTGCCGAGCCCCCCGGGCTGGTGGCGGACGGGCGCGATATGGGCACCGTGATTTTCCCCGATGCCGAAACAAAAATTTATCTCACCGCCAGCGTTGAGGTACGCGCCCTAAGGCGACATAAGCAGTTGAAAGAAAAAGGGGAAAGTGTTAACCTCTCGCGCCTTTCCCGGGACATTGAAGAGCGTGACCACCGCGACATGAATAGGGCGGTGGCGCCACTAAGGCCTGCGCGCGATGCCATCGTGGTGGATTCCACGGCACTGAGCATCGATCAAGTCGTGGAAAAAATTATTGCGTTAATGAAAGATCGATCGATAACTGATTGATAAGTATTAATTATTTTCGTGCTGTTTTTAAAGACAGCGTTTCTTAAACTGGCGTAATGCCAAACAACCTGGGTGGGCGCGATGACGTTCGCTGCCCGTGAGCACTAAACCAATGACTGAAAGTTTTGCAGAATTATTTGAACAGAGCCTGACTCAGCAGAGTCTGAAACCCGGCTCTATCGTCACCGGCACCATCATGGAAATCAGGAATGATGTTGTTGTCGTCAACGCGGGCCTGAAATCCGAGGGGATCGTTCCCATCAGCCAGTTCCGCAGCGCCGATGGGGAACTCGAAATCGAAGTAGGCGATGACGTACAGGTGGCGCTGGACGCCGTTGAAGACGGTTTTGGCGAGACCCGGCTGTCTCGCGAAAAGGCCAAGCGAGCCCTGGTCTGGGACAAGCTGGAGACCGCGTTTACCGGCGAGGAAACCGTCGAGGGCAAGATCAGCGGCAAGGTCAAAGGCGGATTTACCGTGGATATCCACGATATTCGCGCTTTCCTGCCCGGTTCCCTGGTCGATGTTCGGCCCGTGCGCGATCCGGCTTACCTGGAAGGCAAAGACCTGGAATTCAAGATCATCAAACTGGACCGCAAGCGTAACAACGTTGTGGTCTCACGCCGCGCGGTGGTTGAGTCCGAGTTCAGTGCAGAACGTGAAGAACTGCTGGAGTCATTGGAAGAGGGCGTGATCGTCAAGGGCGTGGTGAAGAACCTGACCGATTACGGCGCCTTCCTCGACCTGGGCGGAATCGATGGCCTGCTGCACATCACGGATATGGCCTGGAAGCGCGTGCGTCATCCCAGTGAAGTCGTCAACGTGGGCGATGAGCTGGAAGTGCGTGTGCTTCGTTTCGATCGCGAACGTAACCGGGTATCCCTCGGGCTGAAGCAGCTGGGTGAGGATCCCTGGAGCGACCTCGCGCGCAGGTACCCGATGAGTACCCGCCTGTTCGGCCACGTGACCAATATCACAGACTACGGCTGCTTCGTAGAGATCGAAGACGGCGTTGAAGGTCTAGTTCACGTCTCCGAGATGGATTGGACCAACAAGAATGTCAATCCGGCCAAGGTGGTGCAGACCGGAGACGAGGTCGAGGTGATGGTGCTGGATATCGACGAAGAGCGTCGTCGCATATCGCTGGGCATGAAACAGTGCACCTCCAATCCCTGGGATGCTTTTGCGGCAACCCACAACAAGGGAGACCGCGTTTCGGGCGCCATCAAGTCCATCACTGATTTCGGGATTTTCATCGGTCTCGACGGTGGTATCGACGGCCTGGTCCACCTGTCTGACATCTCGTGGCACGCTGCGGGTGAAGACTCGGTGCGTAATTTCACCAAGGGTGAAGAGATAGAGGCGGTGGTGCTGGCGGTTGATCCCGAGCGTGAGCGTATTTCCCTGGGTATCAAGCAGCTGGATCAGGATCCGTTTGCCACGTACATGGCAGCGCATCCTCGCGGCAGCATCGTGAAGGGCACGGTCAAGGAAGTCGATGCGCGCGGAGCGGTGATCGAGCTGGAAGACGGCGTAGAAGGTTATCTCCGGGCGTCCGACATCAAGAAAGAACGTGTTGAAGATGCCTCGAAAGAACTTTCACCCGGCGATGAGATCGAGGCCAAGTTCGTCGGTCTTGACCGGAAAAGTCGCACGCTTACCTTGTCCATCAAGGCGGTGGAAGATGCCGAACTCGCGGAGGCGCTGGAGGAATATCACCAGGCCAGCTCTTCCAGCGGCACGACCTCGCTGGGCGACCTGCTCAAAGAGCAGCTTGACCAGGGCAGCTGAAGCAATGACCGGGCGGGCGTTGTCCCGCCCGGTTATTATGGGCTCAGTGTACGCGTACAGATTTTTTTGGAACCACTATGACCAAGTCTGAATTGATCGATAAACTCGCCGAACAACAGCAACACCTGGCGCACGTCGACGTTGAACTCAGCGTCAAGTCGATGCTTGAGCAAATGAGCGCCGCACTCGCCGGGGGAGACCGGATCGAAATACGGGGATTCGGAAGTTTTTCACTGCACTATCGCGCGCCGCGCATGGGCCGCAACCCCAAGACGGGCGAGGCCGTCGCGCTGCCCGGCAAGCACGTTCCTCATTTCAAGCCGGGCAAGGCTTTACGCGAACGAGTCAACAACCGCTAGCCGCCGGCGGAGCCCTGTCATGTTGAGGCGGATGGGTTTCAGCCTGCTTGCCATTATGGCCGTTGCCATCGGCCTGGTGGTGGGAACGTTCAATTCCGAGAGCGTCCTGCTGGACCTGCTCTGGTTCCAGGTCAATTGGCCGCTAGGCCTCATTCTTCTATGTGCGTTCGTGGTTGGCCTGGTGCTTGGAATGGCCCTGGTCAACATGGCGCTGGTGCTGCCGCTGAGGCTCAGGCTGCGAAAGCTTCGAATAGCCGGTGAGAAGCGCGTTATTCCGGATTCCTCAGCCGATGATGCTTGAAATTCTGCTGGTTTTTCTACTGCCGTTTGCGGCATGGGCGGGTTGGTACGCCGCCCGTGTTTCTTCCCGGCACGGCGAAAAGCGCCGTAGCAGGCAGCTGAGCAACCGCTACTTTCAAGGCCTTAACTACTTGCTCAATGAGCAGCCTGACAAGGCGATACAACTCTTCACTCAGATGGCTGAAGTCAATCGTGACACGGTCGAAACGCATCTGGCACTGGGCAGCCTTTTCCGTCGTCGTGGCGAGGTGGACCGCGCCATCAGTCTGCATCAGAACATCATCAGCAAACGCAACCTGGATGAGCAACAGCGCACCATGGCGCTGCTCGAACTGGGAGAAGACTACATGCGCGCGGGCCTGTTTGATCGGGCCGAAAAATTATTCAGCGAATTGGTCGAGAGAAAAATACAAACGCCATCGGCGCTCAGCAACCTGCTCGATATCTATCAACAAGAGAAAGAATGGGAGCAGGCGTTGGATATTGCGGGACGCCTCGCGAAGGTGGATCCGGCATCCAGAGCGGTGAGCATGTGCCATTTTTGCTGCGAATTGGCCGAGGCCGCGTTCGATGGGGGTGAGACCGAACTGGCCCGAAAATATCTGGGTAAGGCGCGGCGGCATGATCCGGAAAGCGTCAGGGTGGAGATGATCCACGCCAGAATCGCCCAGGCGTCAGGTGATTCCGAGGGCGCCATGAGCCATTTTGAGCGTATCGCTGAATTGGACAGCGACTATTTGCATGACATTCTCGAGTCCTATTTTGAAACGGCGGAAGAATCCGGGGCGTTGGATCGTGCCCGGGAGCACCTGTCGAAGTGGACGGAACATTACGACGGCGTGACCGCTCTTCTCAAGCAGGCCTCGTTCATTGAGCAAGACGAGGGCGGCGTCGCCGCGGCACAGTATTTGAGCCAGAATCTCTCTGCCCGGCCTTCCGTCCGGGGGCTACAGCACCTGCTTACGCTCAGGGATACGGCGCCTTCGGCCTCTGCTGCAGCGGAATCGGTGTTGCAGGCGGTCACAGAAGGCCTGCTTCGAAGCCAGTCCATCTACCGTTGCAGTCACTGCGGCTTCAGTGGCCACTCGCATCACTGGCTGTGCCCCAGTTGCAGGACATGGGGCACGACACGGGTGATTCGCGGCGTACTGGGTGAGTGACGCGCCCTGTGTTTTCAGAAGCGTTATCCTGTCTGGCCAGCGCGATCGGCCTGTCATTTATTGTCTCCCTGCTCCTGGTAGGGCTGTCCTTGCGGCTCTCGAAAAAGCTGCGGGTCTACGCCTTGCCCGGCGAACGGCAGTGTCATGGCGGCTCGATACCTACCGGAGGTGGCACAGGCCTGATCGCGGCCGTCGCCCTGGTTTCCTCGCTGCTGCCCTTGTGCGAGTTTGGCCAGGTTGACATGGCGGGCAGCCAGCCGTGGTTGCATTGGGTACTGCCCGGTGCGGTGTTCCTTTCCATGATCGGATGGCTGGATGACCGGCGTCCGGTCTCACCTCTGCTTCGATTCATCGTTCAGCTTGCAGTCAGCTTTGGCCTGATAGCCTTGCTGCGCGGCGCCGGATTGGACTGGTCCTGGATGCAGTTCGTGGTGGGAGGAATCATGGTTGTCTGGTTGATGAATCTGTATAACTTTATGGACGGTAGCCATGGCATGGCGGGTTTTGAAGGCCTGTTTGTCAGCACCGTGTTCGCCGTGCTCGCGTGGCAGGCCGGAAACGTCTTCGTGGCTGCGATGGCAGGCATCGTGGCCGCAGCCTGCGCCGGCTTTCTGCCATGGAACTTTCCTGCACCGAAAATATTCATGGGTGATGCCGGAAGCGTCCCTGTCGGATTCATGCTGGGGGCCTTGGTCCTGATTGGCGGGATCACTTCCTCGTTGCCATTACCGCTGGCGGTTCTGGCGCTCTCCGTGTTCCTGGTAGACAGCAGCCTTACTCTGTCGAGAAGGGTAATCCGGGGTGAGCGATGGTATACTCCGCACGCACAACATATTTATCAACGGCTGATAGCTCAGGGATGGTCCCACAGCCGTGTTCTGGGGGCCTACCAAGCCCTCAATTTGGTAGTGGTGGTGCCAGCCATCGTGCTGGCAGAAAAGTTGCCTGCGCAAGCCTGGCTAATCACGGGTGTGGTGTTGAGCGTGATGTCAGCTGGATGGCTTGTTGCATCTTCCCGCTTGGAGATGCGGTCATGAGCGCCAATAAAATGCAACAGATGCTCGACTTTGCCCGACACCCGAGGGCGGCAGTTATCATTCACGACCTTGTCATGGTGGCGGTGGCATGGGTGGCCTCAAGCTGGCTGATTGAAAAAATTGGTGGCGTCTCTCTTCTCAACAGCTCGTATTTGCTCGTAGAACTGGGCCTGGTCATCCTCACGCAGGGTGTCGTTTTATGGGCCACAGGCCTGTACAAGGGGCTCTGGCGATTCGCGAGTTTCCAGGATATGTGGAACATCGTTCGCTCCGCGTTTTTCGGCGCCGTGCTGGTTTTTACGTGCCTTGCCATCTTGCGCGGCGCCGTCATCAAGGAGTGGATTCCGGCGCTGCTGATCTATCCACTGGTGCTCTTCGTTTCGCTCGGGCTTCCCAGGATGGTCTATCGGTTCTGGAAAGACTCAAGGCGGATGCCGGTCTCCGCCAAAAGCGGCCTGAAACGGGTTCTTATTCTCGGCGCCGGGCGCTCTGGCGCCTTGCTGGAGCGGGAATTGCGCCATCGCGGCGGGTTTGAGATCGTCGGTTATCTCGATGATGACCTCCGGCTACGAGGAGCGCAGGTGCACGGGATAGCGGTTCTCGGCACCATTGACCGACTGCCACAGGTCGGCAAGGAATTGGGTGTCGACCTGGTGATCATTGCGATGCCTTCCGCAAATAACCAGCAGATGCAGCGCATCGTGGAGATTTGTGAGAGAAGCGAGATTAAATTCCGCACCCTGCCCACGCTGCAGGATCTTGGGAACAATGCCACACGTATTGGCGTTCTAAAGCGTGTCGCCATTGACGACCTGCTCGGACGCGAGCCTGTTTCCCTAAACTGGAATTCCATTCGAGACGGCCTGGCTGGAAAACGTGTGATGATCACCGGTGGCGGAGGCTCCATCGGGTCGGAATTGTGCCGGCAGATCGCGCGTCTCAATCCGGTCGAGCTGATCGTGGTGGATAACAGTGAGTATTCTCTCTATCGGATCGATCACGAATTACGCGGACATTTCCAGGACCTGATTTTTTATCCGATCCTGGGTGATATCTGTGATCCCGCGACCGTGGAAAAGGTCGTGGGTGAGTACCAACCAGACATGATCTTCCACGCGGCCGCCTACAAACACTTGCCGATGCTGCAGACGCAAATCCGCGAGGCATTCAGGAACAATGTGCTGGGAACCATGAGGCTCGCCGAGGGCGCGGAACGCCACGGTGTTGGCACTTTTGTTCTGATTTCAACCGACAAGGCCGTGAATCCTGCCAATATCATGGGCGCCACAAAGCGCGTGGCGGAAATGTATTGCCAGAACATGAACGCGAGATCGAATACTCGCTTTATCACGGTTCGGTTCGGTAATGTGCTTAATTCCAACGGCAGCGTGGTGCCGCTGTTCCAGGAGCAGATAGAAAAAGGCGGGCCGGTCACGGTCACACACCCGGAAATTTCCCGCTACTTCATGACCATCTCCGAGGCATCGCAGCTCATCATGCAGGCCGCTGTGCTGGGCGGTGGTGGCGAGATTTACGTACTGGACATGGGTGAGCCGGTCAAGATCGCCTACCTGGCGGAGCAGTTGATTCGCCTGGCGGGACACGAGCCTGACAGTGACATCCAGATTGTCTACACCGGACTGCGTCCGGGAGAAAAGCTCTTTGAGGAACTTTTTCATGAGCTGGAACCCTACGAGAAGACCACCCATGAAAAGATCTTTCTTGCCCACCCAAGGCAAGCGGATTGGGATGAGCTTCGTGCAGAGTTGCGGAATATCGAACTCGGCGTGCGGCGCTACGATACCTCTACCCTCCAAAGAATTCTTCTCAGGCTGGTGCCGGAACTGGCCAAGAGCAGTCATGAGCACGCCGGTGCTGACGTGATCCAGATTATCCGCTCGCGGTAGTCGGGAACAGCACGGAGGCATGACACGATCCATTCGCAAGGCCGTTTTTCCGGTTGCAGGCCTTGGAACCCGCTTTTTACCGGCAACCAAGGCAGTGCCTAAAGAGCTGCTGCCGGTTTTGGACAAGCCGCTCATCCAGTATGCCGTCGAAGAGGCCTGCGATGCCGGAATCGAGACCATCATTCTGGTGACGCGGGGCGACAAGCAAGCCATCAGCCGACATTTCGCACGGGATGACGCACTGGAAGCGTTTCTGGAGCAGAAGGGCAGCCAGGCCGTCCTGGAGCGCGTCCGGGCCATTCTGCCATCTGGAATTGAAGTGCTGGAAGCCACCCAGGAGCAACCGCTCGGCCTGGGTCACGCGGTGCTTTGTGCCAGTGAGTTGGTCGGTAACGAGCCTTTTGCGGTCATCCTTCCTGATGACATGATACTCTCCAACGGCCCCGGCGCTCTGCGCCAAATGGTTGATATTTATGAGCAGTGCGGTCACTCAGTGGTGGCAGTGGAGCAGATTCCTATCGAGGATGCGTCACGCTATGGCGTCGCCGCGGTGGAGGAAAACAGCCGGGGGCTACTCGAGATACAGACCGTGGTGGAAAAGCCAGCCCCCGAGGACGCGCCTTCCAACCTCGGTGTGGTGGGCCGGTACGTGCTCAGCGGTGAAATCTTCGACCTGTTGCAGCATCTGGGCACCGGTGCAGGCGGCGAGATTCAACTCACCGATGGCATCGCGCGCCTGATGGACAGCGACACGGTGCTTGCTCATCCGTTCGAGGGCCAGCGTTTTGACTGTGGCAGCCGCTTCGGCCTGGTGCAGGCAACCCTGGAGTGCGCCTTGGCGGATGACGAGTTGGCCGTGCAAATTGAAGCGTTCCTGGCCGCGCGCGCGCGCCTGAGCCCGCCATAGATTGGAAAGCCTGCGACCCAATGTGAACTGGAGCCAGGGGCGTATTGTTCGTCTTGAGCATCGCTCTGAGGTTCTGGCCGACAACCCTTGGCAGGATCCGGTGGAGCGTGAGCTCTGTGTGTATCTTCCCCCGGCGTATGAGGAGGGCGGTCAAGGCCTGTCGGTATTGTGGGACCTGGCCGCATTCACCAACAGCGGCCCGGGTCACCTCAACTGGCGCCATCGTGGAGAAAGCCTGCCGCAGCGTCTCGACCGATTGATCGGTACAGGGAAAATGCCGCCCGTCGTGGTGGCGATGCCCGACTGCTACACGTCTCTGGGCGGTAACCAGTATCTGAATTCACCCGGTGTGGGCCGGTATGCCGATTACCTGACCGAGGAGTTAATGCCCTTTCTTGCTAAACAGGTGAATGTTAACGACACTGCCAACGCGCGAGGTGCGTTTGGCAAGTCCTCTGGCGGTTTCGGCGCTCTGGTCCTGGCCATGCAGTATCCCGGTGTTTGGAACGCGATCGCTTCGCATTCGGGTGACCTCGGCTTTGAGTGGGTCTACCGCCCGTCGTTTCCCGTGGCCTGCCGTGTGCTTGAACGCTTCGGTGGTGACGTTCATGCATTCCTCAAATCTTTTTGGGCCAAGCGAAAAGTGGGCGGCGATGATTACTCGACCTTGCTGACCGTGGCCATGGCCGCAACTTATGACGCCGATCCGGATGACCCCAGGAATATCCGGCTACCGTTCGAACTGGGAACTTGCGCGTTGATCGAGGAACGTTGGTCGCGCTGGCTGGCTTTCGATCCACTCAATATGTTGGCGCACCGCGCTGAGCCATTGAGGCGGCTGGCCGAACTGTATATTGATGTGGGCAACCGCGATGAGTACCACATACAGTTTGGCACGCGGTCGTTTGTGGCGAGACTTGAGGAAGCGGGGATCGACCACCATTTTGAAGAATTCGACGGCACCCATCGCGATCTGGACTGGCGGCTGGATCATTCCCTTCCGCGACTGGCCAGCGCCGTGACAGGCGGAATGACAAACAGGTAGAAAAACACCATGATCGAAATTACCCCCCAGGCCCAGAATTACTTCAAGCAGTTGCTGGAACAGCAGGATGAAAGCGGTTCAGGCTTGCGAATCAGCGTTGTCAACCCGGGTACGCCGCGCGCTGGCTGTGACCTGCAATTCTGTCCGGCCGGCGATCAGCAGGCAACGGATGTCACCGTTGAATTCAGCGCGTTCAACCTGTTCGTGGACGCGGCCAGCGCAGACTGGTTGCAGGAAGCCGTGATTGATTTCGAAGAAGATGCGACGGGCGGGCAGCTCACCATTAAAGCGCCCAATATCAAGGGCAGCATGCCGTCTGCGGATGCCCCATTGTCTGAGCGTGTTTCCTGGGTGCTCGAAACCGAAATTAATCCCGGCCTGGCCGGTCACGGCGGCATGGTCATGCTGGAAAGCATCACCCAACGCCATGAGGTCATTCTGCGATTTGGTGGCGGTTGCCACGGTTGCGGTATGGCGGATGTAACGCTGAAAGACGGGATCGAGACGACCTTGAAAGGTCATTTCCCGGAAATCACGGCGGTGCTGGACGCGACTGACCACAGCACCGGTGAAAACCCATACTACGCGCCGAATGGCTGACAGCCGCTGAGGGTCGGTCTGTAAAAAGGGCCGCTGAGCGGCCCATTACTTATTTGATCGACAGGTCCTTAAGACCTTCCATCGCTGAGTAGTAGGCGGCGAGGTCCTCGATATCCTCGTCGCTGAGCGGTCCCGCGATGCCGGCCATAATGGCATTGCTGCGGCCACCATCACGATAGGCCTTGAGTGCCTGTTCCATGTAATCGGCGTACTGACCTGCGAGAACGGGGTAGGTCGGAATATTTCCCTTTCCGTCCGTGCCGTGACAGGCCTGGCACACCTGGGACTTCTGCTGACCTGCCTCAGGGTCACCGCCGGCGATGGCAGCGGTGCTGCCAAAAACGAACCCGACGATCAAGAGCGTGCTTGCTGCTAGCTTCCTCATGTCTGTTGATCCTTACTTGCCCAGAGACGCAAAGTAGGCGGATATGTCTTCAATATCTACCTGTTCCAGGCTCATGGCCTGCGCATTCATGGTCGAATGTTTACGCTCCCCGTTTTTGTAGGCGTTCAGCGCGGAGACCAGGTACTCGTAGTTCTGACCACCGATCTTTGGCACCTTGTAGGTGGGATAAACATTATTGTAGCCGGGGATGCCATGACAGCCGGTACAGGTGTATGCCTTGATCTTGCCTTCGGCGACATCGCCCGCTGCCATCGCGGACAGGGGCAGCATGCCGGAGGTGAGGAGCAGGCTTGCGAGGATTCTGTGCATTGATGAGCCATTCCAGGAGTGTTCAAGCGAGCGATTATACCGATTGCTGCGCTGTGAACCAACGCCGTTCAGGACAATAAAAAAGGGATGGGATCGCAGTCAGGGGTCATATTCGCCGTTCGCTGGGGAATCACACCACTTTTATCCGCTAAAAGCACCAGGGGCGCATCGGTCAAAGTCAGGTAAATCATTGTTATATAGAGTCAATATATGTTTGGCTTCAATTTTGCATATCTCCATTTAACGATGGTCTGCACTGGAGCTTGCAGGTCATCGAGGAACTGGCTGGGGTGAATATTCCGAAGGCCGGACGCGGGCAGGGTATCTGGAACTCTGGTCGTAACCGGTCTTCGGGGCCCCGGTAGGGCTTGCACCTCAGCGCTCATCGATGTTTTTCAGCAGAAATCCCGTGAGCGGGTATCCAGCGCCGGTGCCAGATGCTCAAAGTCATGCACCCGGTCCGCAATCAGATGGTAGGCATCGCCATCGCTCTCCATGACCCCATCGATCGCCATCAGCGAGGCGCCCAGCACAATGGCGCGCTGGCGTTCCCACAGCCGCGGCCAGATGACCGCGTTGACGTGGCCGGTCTCGTCTTCCAATGTCAGAAAAATGGTGCCGCTGGCCGTCATGGGCCGTTGACGCATGGTGACGAGGCCGCAGGCACGCACCCGGGTGCCGTTTTCAAGGGTAAGCAGTTCAGCCGCGGTTCGCACCCTGCGTCGCCTCAGTTCGCCACGGATGAAGGCCAGGGGATGTTTCCCCAGTGTCAGGCCGGTGGCAGCGTAGTCTGCGTACATATCATCGACCGCCGAGGCGGGACGCAGTGACGCCGGAGTGTCGGGTACCGCGACGCCATGCAAAAGGTCATCGGGCTGTGGGCGTGTTCCTGCCACGGCCCAGCGTGCCCGATGCCGGTGTCCGGCAATGCCGCGCAGTGCGGCTGCTTCGGCCAGAGCAGCCATTTCCCGCTTGTTCAGCCTGGCCCTGTCACGCAAGTCCTGGGCGTCCCGGAACATGGCCTGCTTACGCGCGGCCATGATGCGCTTACCGGCTGCCTGACCCAGCCCCCGAACCTGTCGCATGCCGAGGCGCAGGATTGCCTGGTCTTCCAGTGTGCAGTCCCAGTCGCTATGGCGAAGGTCCACCGGCCGTATAACCACGCCGTGGCGCCGCGCGTCCTGCACCAGTTGAGAAGGCGAGTAGAACCCCATCGGTTGTGAGTTGAGTAGCGCGCAGGTGAAAGCCGCCGGGTGATGTCGCTTCATCCAGCAGGAAATATAAACCAGCAGCGCGAAACTGGCCGCGTGCGATTCGGGAAAGCCGTATTCGCCAAAACCCCTGATCTGGTTGAAGATCTGCTCTGCGAATGCTTCCTCGTAGCCTCGCTGCAGCATGCCGTCCACCAGCCTCCGATGCATATGCTCCAGGCCACCGCGTCGCGCCCAGGCGGCCATGGACCGGCGCAGCGCATCTGCCTCCGAACCGCTGAAACCGGCCGCGACCATGGCGATCTGCATGACTTGTTCCTGGAAGATAGGCACCCCCAGCGTGCGCTCCAGGACCCGCCTCAGCTCATCGGAGGGGTAGGCCACCGGTTCCAGTCCGCGGCGGCGCTGCAGGTAGGGGTGCACCATGTTGCCCTGGATAGGGCCGGGTCGAACGATGGCGACTTCAATGACCAGGTCGTAAAAACAGGCAGGTTTGAGGCGTGGCAACATGGCCATCTGGGCGCGGGACTCGATCTGGAACACGCCGATGGTGTCGGCGCGCTGGGTCATTTCGTAGGTCGCCGCATCCTCCGCTGGAATGTTCGCAAGGGTCAATGGCACGGATGCGGGACAGGCCGGGCCTGTCTGTCCCGAAACCGTATGAGGCATGGACGCCGAGTCCGAGCGAGCCATGGATGGCGAATAGCGTGTTTCGAGACCGTTGGGCTCGGCCTGTCCCTCGTATCTATTGATCAGGTCGAGACAGCGGCGAATGGCGGTCAACATGCCCAGGGCCAGGCAGTCGATTTTCAAAAGCCCCAGGGTTTCCAGGTCGTCTTTGTCCCACTGGATGATGGTGCGGTCAGGCATGGCCGCGTTTTCCACCGGCACCAGGTTGGCCAGCGCGTGCTCCGAGATGACGAAACCGCCGACATGCTGAGACAGGTGACGGGGGAAGCGGCACAGTTCCTGTACCAGGTAAATCAATTGCCGGACCCGGGCGTTATCCGGATCAAAGCCCTGCTCACCCAAACGCTGGTTCAGCACCTGTGGCTCGTCCCACCAGGAAACGTTGCGCGCCAGTTGGTCCACCTGATCTAGGCTGAACCCCAGGGCTTTGCCGGCATCGCGTATTGCGCTGCGCGGACGGTAACTGATGACGGTGGCGGCCAGGGCGGCCCGCTCACGGCCGTACTTGCGATAAATGTACTGGATCACTTCCTCCCGGCGCTCGTGCTCGAAGTCGACATCGATATCCGGTGGTTCGTCGCGCTCGCGGGAAATGAAGCGTTCGAATAGCATGCTCATCCGGGCGGGATCGACCTCGGTGATGCCCAGGCAGTAGCAGACCGCTGAATTGGCTGCCGAGCCGCGCCCCTGGCAGAGAATGCCGGCGCCGCGGGCAAATTGAACGATGTCGTAGACGGTCAGAAAATAGGCCTCGTAACGCAGTTCCCTGATCAGTTGGAGTTCATGTTCGATTTGTTGCCGAAGCTCGTCGGAAATACCCCCGGGCCAGCGTTGCCGGATACCGGCTTCAGTCAGCTCACGCAGGTAAGCCGTGGCGTCCATGCCTTTCGGAACGACTTCACGTGGGTATCGGTAGCGCAGCTGATCAAGCCGGAAACGGCAGCGTTTCGCGATGTTGACGGTTTCTTTCAGCAGGGCAGCCGGATAAAGTGACTGCAGTCGTTCACGGCGTCGCAGATGCTGCTCGCCGCAGGGCAGGGCGCGGTAGCCGAGTTCGGAGACCTTGCAGCCATGCCGGACGGCGGCCAGCACATCATGCAGCATTCGCCGGGGGCGATGATGCATCTCGACGTCACCACAGGCGGTCAAGGGTAAACCGCTATGGTTGGAGGTTTCGGTGAGGCAAGCCAGGCGCCGCTCATCATCCGGCCCCAGCAGAAGGCTGACCCCCAGCCATGCCCGTTGCGGGAAATGCGCTGCGACCCAGTGCGCGGTCAGGACATCACGCTCATCAGCCGGTAGCCAAAGGGCCAGGCAATGCTCCAGCCCGGTTTCGAAGCGTTGGTTGGGTAAGTTGTACTCGCCCTTTTTTGCCTGGCGGCGCCCACGGGTGATCAGGGTGCACAGCTGGGCGTAGCCCCTGGCGTCTTCCGGCAGCAGAACCAGGCGTGAGCCATTTTCCAGCCGGAACCGGCTGCCGGGAATGAAATCGATGGGCTGGCCGCGCTCAGCACAACGCTGGGCTTCCTCCCAGCCGCGCACGACGCCTGCCATGGAGCATTCATCGGTCAGGGCCAGCGCTCGGTAGCCCAGCTCAGCCGCTCGCGCCACCAGTTCCTGGGGATGCGAGGCCCCTGTCAGGAAGCTGAAGTTACTGGTGCAAACGAGCTCTGCGTAGGCGGGTGCGGCTGTGATGCTCATGCTGTAAATATATACAGTATTTTCTCAGAACCCAAGAATCTCTCCATACCTCATATCTCGAAGGTGACCCGCAACATCGGATGAGCAATGCCTGATGACAGCGGCGGCAAGCGCGGGGCGCCATTTGCCCCGATGGTCTGCGATGACGTACATTGATTACGGTGAGCGCTTGTTGTACGGGCGCATGAATAAAGGGGCTATAACGCATGCGATACCTGTTGATAACGATTCTTCTGCTCGTCCTGCCGCCTGTGGTGGCGAACGCCTCCGAGGGCGCCTTGCGCGTGTCGATCGAGGGCGGGGCGTTCAATTCCAAATTCAAATTCTTCGATGCCAGTGACGGCTGCCCCAGCTATACCGACATTCCTGGCGCGCCGGACTTTCTGGGGGGCGTGCTTGCCTCCGGCAAAGGGGCAACCAAGAAGTTGCCGAAGCATATGCCGGTACATGTCTTTCTATCCCGGCCCAGGGACATGCCCGGAATTTCATCAAAGGGCGGGGCTGAGGAGATTCGCCGCAGGGCGCTGGAAGTGACCTTGACCGGTGACCGTGCGGAGTTGGTCTTCACAGGCTTCGAAGACAACATCCCGACATGGACGGCCTCGGGTGACGTCGAAGTGAGACCCGCCAGTGCGTGTCTTGGCGAAGATGAGGATGATGCCGGGGATGATGAAGCCGACACGGACATCGATTCGGAAATCGCAGAGGACGAGGATACATCCGAAGACTCAGTTTGATTCCAGGGCATGAACTGATGCCCTGTGTCTCTGCGTGGATTTAACGGGCGCTTATCGGTAGCGTGCCGCCGTGATGAATTCCCCAAAGGCTTCGCACCAGACCACCACGGTGGTGAATTCAGCCGGGTCCACGTTTTCTGGTACTGAGACGACGAAGTTCTCGAATACCTTGACGTCCCCAAGCTGTACACTCTGCGACTTCAGGCGCTCAAACTCAGCCTCGGTCTCGACAAACTCGGGCGCCAGGTAGAGCCGATAGTCCGGACCCGGCGCAATGCGACCCATCAGTGCCACATGTTGCCGGCTTACCGAAACCGTGCCTTCGCCCCAGTGGAGAAAATCGCTGCCTGCCAGATCGCGTTCAAATTCACCAGAATACTGGGCCTGGCCGGTAATCGCTTCAACCTCACTGACCGTAGGCGCGTCGGGTGCGGTCAAAATGGGTAACAGGTAAATGCCCAGGGCAAATCCGACAGCGCCACCAATCAGGTGGGTAGCAACCCAAAGGACGGTTTTTTTCATAAATCCAGGTCTCAATCAGCGGAATCAAGGCGGTTCTGGGTAATGCCGCCAGTGACCGCCAGGCGCATGGCCTCCTCGAAAGGCATATCGAGTGGCTCGAGGCAGGATCGGGGCAGGAACAATGTATAGCCGCCAATCTGGTAGCTCATGGGGCAATAAACGGCGACCGGCTCTTCCGCGGCGGGTTCGAATGGCAAGTCAGAGAACGTTTCGCGCGTGACGAAGCCGACCACCTGGAAGTCCTGCCCCGGTAATCGCACGAGCACCACCTTGCTGAATTTCTGTTCCTCCCCAGGACTGAAATAGCCCATAAAATCCTTGATGGCCGTGTAGATGGTCTTGATCAGCGGGAGGCGCTTCAGTAGGCCTTCCCAATATTCGAAAATTTTCTGGAATATCAGGACGTGCGACAACAGGCCTATCAGCGCGATGATGGCCAGCCCGGCCAGCAGCCCCATTCCGGGCACATACCACCCCAAGGGTAGTATCCGGCTGAGCAGGCCGCCCAGCATGCGCTCGGCGCCGGTGGCCATCCACCAGAGGATCGCCAGGGTCAGCACCACCGGGATGACCACGGCCAGCCCTTTCAGGAACAGTTTGCCCAGGGTGTTCATACCGCTATTCTAGCTTCAAGCGAAAAGACCCTGCAGGTACCAGCCTGGTTGGGGCTTGTATTCATGGAAGGCCCACAGCACCCGCCCCGTGTCGTCCTGCACCACAAAATAATCGCGGCGGCAGTCGTGGCCGTCCCACCAGCCGGTCTCGATGCGCTCTGGCCCTGCCAGTAAACGGTACTCCTCGATACGGCAGCGCTGCGGCTGGCTGAACAGCCAGACCGGCCGGTGCGGCATCGAGTGACAGGTGGCGGGCTCATCCAGTTCACGGGTGGACCAACTGTGTTCCGGGCGATGGTCCTGCACCCCGGCGAGGCCCCGGACGGCGCGCTGCCCCAGCCGTGCCTGCAGACGCTCCAGCACCGAACGGATACCTTCGCTATCGGTGCCACTCTCGTCGGCGAAGAGGCTCTCATGAAGGATTTCGAAGGGCAGCAGCCTGGGTACCTGTAGACTCACCTGTCGAACCGGAGCCGTCAACTGCAGGCTGTGCAGGCGTTCGCGCAGCAACAGCATAATGCGCTCTTCGCTGCGCCCCGGCTGCTGCAGGCCCAGCTGTAATGCCTCGCAGCCCTGCTCGTGGCGCAGTTCGAACGCCAGTTGCTGGGCGCCACGGTCGCGGGCACGCAGAGTGGCGCACAATTCGGTGACCAGCCTTTGCAGCGGGAACAACAGCGCCTGGCTGCTGCTGGTTTCGGCTGCCAGGTCCATGCTGGAGCAGAAATGCTCGGGTGGGCGCCAGCCCTTGCGGGGGTCCGGCCGGGCGCCAGTCAGCCGGTCGAGATAATCAACCACGCCGGTTCCAAGCCGGCGGCTCAAGGCCTTGCGCGGCAGGCGCAGTACCTCGCCGATGCGGCGAAAGCCCATTTTGTGCAGTGCGGCCTTTTGTGCCGGCTCCAGCGACAGCGCGTCCAGCGGCAGCCGGGCAATGTGCTGGCCAATACGCGCACCCGGCGGTATGTGCAGACCCTTTCTGGCTGCCAGGCGTGCGGCCTCGGGTGTGGCCGCGGTACCGATGCGGACGCGGTAACCCAGTTGCAGCAGTTCCCGTTCCAGGCATTGCGTGATTTCCCGGGTATGGCCGAAAAGCCGTTGACTGCCGCCGATTTCCAGCAACAGCGCGTTATCGGCTTCAAGTTTTTCCACCTGGCTGCTGTAGCGGTAGCACAGCGTGGCCAGGCGCTCCAGAGCCGCCCGCTCAGCGGCAGGGTCGCGGGGTATGAGTTTTAGATCCGTGACGAGCCCGAGCGCGGCGCTGGTCGCCATGCCTGCCCGCACGCCCGCGCGGCCAGCCACCGGGTTGCAATCCAGGATGGCCTGGCGGCGGCGGTCGCTGTCATGAATGGCGATCGCGCATTCCTGCCCGGAAGCCAGCCCCCGGGTGGCCAGGTCGAGCGCCAGGCGCGGGCACTCGAGGGCCATCCATTGGGGCTCTGTGGACCATGTCCGCTCTGGGGCGGAGGAGGGGGTGGCGGCTCTAAGCGCCTGGGTGGTGGATATGGGCTCGGCGGGCATGGTATTCAGTGAGCATAGGGCTGATGTGTTTCCATCGGCGCTGACTGCGGCCGGGACAGGCCTTTGGCGCTGTCTTGTTCCGGATCGGCTACGGGCCGGGTTTTACCGGGCAAGTGTGGAGAATGACGAATGAAAATGGATTCAGCGGCCCGCTGGCCCTGGCATTTGAGCACCCGGATACGGGTGCCAGGCGGATCGGCGCTGAGTTGCAGCCGCAGGGCAGCGGGTGATGCCTGGTGGGCCATGGTGTGCGGCCGGAACAGGAAACCGGTCTTCAGCGCGCTCCGGGCGGCCAGTTGCAGACGTCGCAGGCGGGTGAAGCCCGGGTCGTCGTGCCAGGCCAGTACGGCGCCACCGCGGATATCGCGCAGCACCTGTTCGCAGGCCCACAGGGATTCCTCAGGCGTGCGGGTGCGTATCAGCATGACCCGTTCCATTGAAATACCGTAACCACTCATGGCGGGCGGGTAGGGTATCCACGGGGGATCCACCAGCACCACCCACTGTCCTCGTGCGCTGAGTTCCGCCAGTGCCGGCATCAACAGGCTGAACTCGCCATGGCCCGTGGTCTCGGTCAGCAGTTCGCTGATCGCGCCCAGCGGCCAGCCGTGGCCGGGCAGTTGCCGGTCCAGGGCGGCGTGGCCGGTAGGCAGGGTCGCCAGGTTGCGACGCAGGCTGCGCCCTTGCCAGATTCCCGGTAAGGTCCGCGCGAGATGCTCTCCAGGTCGAGGCACCTACTGCTCCAGATGATTGCGGATGACGCCGACGCCCAGGCCTTCGATCACCAAATCGTCCTGCCGCAGGTCGATCTCGATGGGCGAGAAATCGGGGTTGGCGGGCAGCAGGCTGACCTGGTGCCCGTGGCGCTGGAAACGCTTGACGGTGACTTCGTCGCCCACCCGGGCGACCACGATCTGGCCCCGGTGGGCTTCGGGTGTGCGGTGCACCGCCAGCAGGTCCTGGTCGAGAATGCCGGCGTCTCGCATGCTCATGCCTTCCACCCGCAGCAGATAGTGCGGCCTTGGCCGGAACAGGGCGGGATCAACGCGGTATTCCTGCTCGACATTCTCCTGCGCCAGTATCGGGCTGCCTGCGGCCACGCGCCCGACCAGCGGCAACGGAGCACGCTGCGAGGCGGGCAGTCGCGCCCGGGCCAGGGTGGTCAGGCTGATGCCGCGCGACAGCCCGGGCTCCATCCGGATGACGCCTTTTTTCTCGAGGGCGCGTAAATGACTCTCAGCGGCATTGGGCGAGCGAAAGCCAAAATGCCGTGAAATTTCATTGCGGGTAGGTGGAAAAGATTCTTTATCGATGTATTGCGAGATGAACCGGAGGATTTCATCTTGCCGCTTGGTCAGTGTTTTTTCGCTCATGGTCTGGCCTGTTCTGGGTATACTGTAAATATATACAGTTATTCGCTTTACGGCAAGTTCGGCTCGCAGCAGGGCATGGAAGTAGTTACAGCTGTGACTTTTGCTTCCATTTTTCCGCTCATTAATTAGTATGGGGGTCGTGTTTAAAGGGAATGCTGCAAGGGCTTAGCCATATGTCAGAAGCGCTATACGACAAGGGTCTTTATCGGCCGGAAGATGTACGGGAAAGCTGTGGTTTCGGGCTGATCGCGCACATGCAGGGTGAGGCCAGCCACGAACTGGTGGCCACGGCCTGCAGCGCGCTTGATCGCATGACGCACCGCGGCGCGGTCGACGCAGACGGCAAGACCGGTGATGGCTGTGGCGTGCTGATGGCCTTTCCGCATGATTTTTTCCGGGCGGTGGCCAGGGAGGAGGGCATACGCCTGGAGGATCACTTCGCGGTTGGCATGGTTTTCATGTCGTCCGATCCGGAACGGGCCGCGCAGTCCCGAGCGCTCCTGGAGAAGCACATCCGGAACGAAACGCTGACCGTGGCCGGCTGGCGAAAAGTCCCCCTTGATACCACTGTACTGGGCAAGGTGGCCGGCGCCAGTCTCCCCTGTATCGAACAGGTATTCGTCAATGCCCCCTACGGTTGGGGTGAACATGATATTGAGCGGCGCTTGTTCGTAGCGCGCCGTCTCGCGTCCGCGGAGAGTATGCGCGAGGCATCACCGGATCCGGCGTTTCATGTAGCGACCCTGTCCAACATGGTAACGGTCTACAAGGGTCTCGTGATGCCGGGCAACCTGCCGCATTTCTATACCGACTTACAGGATCAACGCCTGAGCAGCCATATCTGCGTATTTCATCAGCGCTTTTCGACCAACACGCTGCCGCAATGGCGGTACGCTCAGCCCTTCCGCTACCTGGCACACAATGGCGAGATCAACACCATCGAGGGTAACCGCAGCTGGTCGGAGGCGAGAACGCCGAAATTTGCCACCCCGCTCCTGCCGGATCTGCAGGACATCCGTCCCCTGGTCAACCAGGAAGGCTCCGATTCATCATCGCTGGACAACATGCTTGAGTTGTTCCTTGCCGGCGGTATGGACGTGTTCCGGGCCATGCGTATCCTGATACCGCCCGCCTGGCAGGCTGAGCCCGACATGCCGCCCGATCTCAAGGCCTTCTACGAGTTCAACTCTCAGCATGTCGAGCCCTGGGACGGACCGGCGGGTATCGTCATGACCAACGGCAGCGTCGCTGCCTGCAATCTGGACCGCAACGGCCTGCGCCCGGCCCGTTACGTGATGACCGACAACGGGTGGGTAACGTTGGCATCCGAGGTCGGCGTGTGGGATTACGCCGAGTCGAGCGTGGTCGAAAAAGGACGGGTCGGCCCGGGTGAAATGTTTGCGGTGGATACCGCGCAGGGCAAGCTGTGGCGATCCCGGGAAATCGATGATCATCTGAAAGCCAGGCGGCCCTATGGCGACTGGCTGACAGAAAATGTCATTCGTATACACAACAACGACGAGCAGGAAGCCGAAGCAGCCGCGAAATACATGCGAGACGGCAGCCAGATGCTGCCCGTATTCCAAAAACTTTATGGCGTCACCAACGAGGAGCGCGAACAGGTCATACGGGTGATGGCCACTGATTCGGTCGAGGCCACCGGGTCCATGGGAGATGACACGCCGATGGCGGTCATGTCCCGGCAGCCGCGGGCGCTCTACGATTATTTCCGGCAGCAGTTCGCGCAGGTCACCAATCCGCCCATCGACCCGCTGCGTGAACAGTCCGCCATGTCGCTGGAGACCCTGTTCGGACGTGAGCACAACGTATTTCTGGAAACCACCACGCACGCCCATCGGGTTCTGCTGCCGTGGCCGGTTTTGAACATCGTCAAATACCGCCGCCTGCTGGAGCTTTCAGACAAGTGGTATCGCAACGAAGTGTTCAATCTGAATTACCCCTTGGAGGGTGACCTGGAGTCGGCGCTGCGGGCGCTCTGCGATAACGTCGTTGAGGCCGTGTCGCGCGGCGTGGTGATCGTGGTGCTCACAGACAGGCACCCTTCACCCGATGCCATTCCCATCCATGCCGCCCTGGCGGTTGGGGCGGTGCACCAGCGCCTGATTCGTGAGGGCCTGCGCTGCGACTGCAATATCGTGGTGGAGACGGGCACGGCCCGTGACTCTCACCAGTTCGCAGTATTGCTGGGCGTGGGGGCGACGGCGATCTATCCCTACCTGGCGTTCCAGGTGATCAACGACCTGTACAAGCGCGGCGCACTGGACGGCGACCTGCTTCAACACCGCAAGTATTACCGTCGGGCGGTGCGAAAAGGGCTGTTGAAAATCCTGTCAAAGATGGGTATTTCCTGCGTCGCGTCCTACCGCGGCGCCCAACTGTTCGAAACGGTCGGGCTTTCCAGCGAAGTGACAGGGCTCTGCTTTCCGGGCGCTTCGGGGCAGGTGGGCGGCGCTGGCTTTGCTGAAATAGAGGCGGACTTGCGCGAACTGCATGACATGGCCTGGAAGCAGGGCATGCCGGTCGCTCAGGGCGGTCTCCTGAAGTTCACTCATGGTGGTGAGTATCATGCCTACAATCCGGACGTCGTACTGGGTCTGCAACAGGCGGTGGCCACCGGCGACATGGATCAATACCGCCAATTTGCAGACCGGGTCAATCATCGACCGCCGGCTGCGTTGCGCGACCTGCTGAGATTACAACCGGCGTCGCAGCCAGTGCCGCTGGATCAGGTCGAGCCGGCGGAAAAGCTGTTTCCCCGTTTCGATACCGCGGCGATGTCGATTGGCGCCTTGTCACCCGAGGCGCATGAGGCATTGGCGATCGCCATGAACCGCCTGGGTGGACATTCCAATTCCGGCGAGGGCGGTGAAGATCCTGCCCGCTTCGGCACTGAGCGAAATTCCCGTATCAAGCAGGTGGCTTCGGGGCGTTTTGGCGTGACCGCTCACTATCTGGTCAACGCCGATATTTTGCAGATCAAGATTGCTCAGGGCGCCAAGCCGGGAGAGGGCGGCCAGCTGCCCGGCAAGAAGGTGACCCCGCTGATTGCTTCGCTGCGCTTTTCAGTGCCGGGCGTCACTTTGATTTCGCCACCGCCGCATCACGACATCTACTCGATTGAGGACCTGGCGCAGCTGATTTTCGACCTCAAGCAGGTGAACCCGGATGCCCTGGTCTCCGTCAAGCTGGTTTCACAGCGCGGCGTGGGCACCATTGCCGCAGGTGTGGCCAAGGCCTATGCAGACTGCGTCACCATCGCGGGGCATGACGGGGGCACCGGCGCCAGCCCGCTCACCAGCGTGAAATATGCCGGCTCACCCTGGGAGACAGGACTGGCTGAGGCGCACCAGGCGCTGGTCGAAAACGGCCTGCGCGAGCGAGTCAGGCTGCAGGTCGATGGTGGGCTGAAGACCGGGCTGGACGTTGTTAAAGGCGCCATACTGGGCGCGGACAGTTTTGGGTTTGGCACGGGCCCCATGGTGGCCCTGGGCTGCAAATACCTGCGGATCTGCCACCTGAATAATTGTGCTACCGGTGTTGCCACACAGGACGAGCAGCTGAGGCGGGAGCACTTCCACGGTCTGCCGGAGCGCGTGATGAACTACTTCCGCATGTTGGCCGAGGAGGTGCGTGAGCATCTGGCCAGCCTGGGGCATGTCAGCCTGGATGAGATCATTGGCCG
>Ga0181593_10000173_pt1 | contig 52268 bp, 49 predicted proteins | sample 071ome_19_FD_133756 | JGI IMG/M metagenome (GOLD analysis project Ga0181593, IMG submission 133756) | Coastal salt marsh microbial communities from the Groves Creek Marsh, Skidaway Island, Georgia - 071413AT metaG (megahit assembly) | ecosystem: Environmental > Aquatic > Marine > Intertidal... | reverse complement strand
TCCGATCAGGTCGTGGCGATCGATTTCGGCCGCAAGATCGGCGAAGGAACACCCGAAGAGGTGCAACAGAATCCCGAGGTTATCCGGGCGTATTTGGGCACGACGAACTGATGGCATTGCTCGAAGTCAACAATCTCTCCGCGTTCTACGGGCCGATCCAGGCCCTCAAGGGTATCAGCTTTTCGTTGGAGGAAGGCAGCGTCACCACCATTCTCGGCGCCAATGGCGCGGGCAAGACAACGACCTTGCGATCGCTTTGCGGGATGGTGCGGACCGAGGGAAGCGTCGCCTATCTGGGGGATGAAATCTCCGGTAAGCCGACCGAACAAATCGTCTCCGCCGGCGTCGCCCATGTTCCGGAGGGCCGCGGCACCTTCACCCGCGTGACCACCGAGGAGAACCTCCTGCTCGGCAGCTATACGCGCCGCGACAAGCAGGCGATGAAGGAAGACCTGGAGACGGTCTACACCTATTTTCCGCGTCTGAAGGAGCGCCGGGATCAGCAGGCAGGCACGCTTTCGGGCGGTGAGCAACAGATGCTCGCGGTCGGTCGGGCGCTGATGCTGCGTCCCAAGCTGATGCTGTTGGACGAACCGTCCTTTGGTCTGGCGCCGCTGATCGTCGAGGAGCTTTTCGGCATTCTCAAGCGGATCAACGAGCAGCAAAAAGTCAGCATGTTGCTGGTCGAGCAGAACGCCACCCTGGCGCTCAACCTTGCCGACCACGCCTATCTCCTGGAGACCGGAAACGTGGTTATCTCCGGCACCAGCGATGAAATCGCCGCGGACGAAACCGTTCGCCGTTCCTATCTCGGCTACTAGACACGCGGAACCAGGCACGAATCATGGATCTCTTTCTGCAGCAAACCCTAGACGGCCTGGCGACCGGCGCGATCTACGCCTCGCTGGCGCTGGCCGTGGTGATGATCTATCAGGCCATCGATCACTTCAATTTCGCCCAGGGCGAGATGGCGATGTTCTCGACCTTCGTTGCCTGGCAGCTGATCGCCTGGGGCATGCCCTTCTGGTTCGCCTTCCTGATCTGCCTGGTGCTCTCGTTCATCGGCGGAATGCTGATCGAGCGGATCGTGTTCGCGCCGATCCATGATGCGCCGGTCTTGAGCCACATCGTGGTGTTTATCGCGCTGACCCTGATTTTCAACGCGTTGGCCGGGTTCATCTGGGACTTCACCATCAAGGAATTCCCGAGCCCGTTCCCGGCGAAACTGCCGTTCGAGACGAATTTGATCGGACCGCATGAACTAGGCGTCGTGGTGATAACGCTCTTCATGCTCGGCCTGATCTACGTGTTCTTCCGCTTCACGTCGGTCGGCCTGGCCATGCGGGCCGCCGCCGCCAACCCGATCTCCGCCGCGCTTGTCGGCATCAGCGTCAAGAAGATGCTGGCCCTCGGCTGGGGTCTGGCGGCGCTGGTCGGCGCCGTCGCGGGCATGATGATCGCGCCGAAGGTCTATCTCGAGCCAAACATGATGCTCGGCATTCTGCTCTATGGTTTCGCGGGCGCGGTCGTCGGTGGCCTTACCAGCCCGGGCGGCGCGGTAATCGGCGGATTTCTCATGGGGGTCCTGGAGAATCTCGCCGGCACCTATGTCATCGGTAGTGAATTGAAGCTGACCTTCGCGCTTGTCGTGATCGTGGCGGTGTTGTTGTTCAAGCCGGCCGGATTGTTTGGCCGCGTGGTCGTGCAGAGGGTTTGATCGATGGCGAGTTTGGATCAACAAGCGCCTGCTTCCCGGGCCAATCCGGCGGACAGCTATGAGCTCTACGGCGTCAAGCTACCGGCGCTTCGCATGTGGGCGATCCTGATCGGGATCTTCCTGGCCCTGGTTCTGCCGCTCGTGGTTTCCAATTTCGCGGTTTTCCAGATGACCCAGGTCCTGGTTTACGCGATCGCGGTGCTCGGCCTGAATCTTCTGACCGGCTATAACGGGCAATTCTCGCTGGGACACAGCGCGTTCTACGCCCTCGGCGCCTATACCGCGGCGATCATGATCGACCGCTACGATTTCGCGTTATATTGGACCATCATCCCCGCCGGGATCATCTGCTTCATCGGTGGCTTCCTCTTTGGACTTCCGGCCTTGCGCCTGGACGGACTTTATCTGGCGCTGGCGACCTTCGCGCTGGCCGTCGCGACGCCTCAACTGCTGAAATACGAGCATTTCGAGGAGTTCACCGGCGGCGTCCAGGGCATCGACGTGTTCAAGCCGGACTCTCCGGTTGAATGGCTGAACGCGGACCAGTTCCTGTATTACTTTGTGCTGTTCTGCGGGGTGCTTTTGATCATCGGCGCGTGGAATCTGGTACGCGGGCGGACCGGTCGGGCGATGATCGCGATTCGCGACAACCCCATCGCCGCCAAGACCATGGGGATCAACACCTCGCTGTACAAATCGACAACCTTCGGCGTCAGCGGCGCCTATACCGGCATGGCCGGAGCCCTGGGCGCGATCGTGGCGGAGTATGTCGCGCCGGACAGCTTCACCTTCTTCCTCGCGGTCTGGTTCCTGGTCGGCATGGTCGTGGGCGGCCTGGCGTCGATCCCGGCGGCCATCGCGGGCGGCATTTTCATTCTCTATATGCCAAACGTTTCGGAATGGGTGATCGCGCAGTTCTTCGGCAATGATCCGAGCGCCAAGGCCTTGATCTGGGTGGCTTTCGGGCTGTTCCTGATCTTCACCGTCTATGTGGTGCCGAACGGTCTGGCCGGCTTGATACGGCGTTTTGTCGTCATGTTCGCGCGCCGTCCGGGAGAATGAAGGCCCGGTGATTGCCGGGGTGATTGGACACCGCGCCCAGGATCATTAATACTTCAAACAGAGTCCTAAAAACCGACCAAAAACCAAAACGGACCATCAGGGAGAAGCACATGAAAACCACGCACCTCATGACCACGGTGGCCGCCGCCACCCTGGCGCTTGGGATCGGCGCGGCCTCGGCGGCGAACGCCCCGGGTGTCACCGATACCGAGATCAAGATCGGCAACACCAACCCGTATAGCGGCCCGGCTTCGTCCTACGGCACCATCGGCAAGTCCGTCGGCGCCTGCTGGAACAAGGTCAATGCCGAGGGCGGCATCAATGGTCGCAAGATCAACTGGATCTCCTATGACGACGGCTATAGCCCGCCGAAGACCAAGGAGCAGATCCGTAAACTGCTGGAGCGCGACGAGGTCGCCTTCACCTTCCAGACCTTGGGCACGCCCACCAACTCGGCGGTCCACCAATACATGAACAAGAAGAAGGTCCCGCACCTCTTCGTCGCCACCGGCGCCACCAAATGGGGTCAGCCGAAGAAGTTCCCGTGGACCATCGGCTGGCAGCCGAACTATCAGACGGTCGGCGCGATTTTCGGCAACTACATCCTGCAAAATCACCCGAACGGCAAGGTCGCGATCATCAACCAGAACGATGATTACGGTAAGGACTATGTCATCGGCATGCAGAAGGCGATGGGCGACAAGTTCGATAAGCTCGTCGTCAAGCGCGAGACCTACGAGGTGACCGACCCGACCATCGACAGCCAGATCGTCAGCCTGGCGAATAGCGGCGCCGATGTGTTCGTGAACATTTCGATCCCGAAATTCGCCGCCCAGGCGATCAAGAAGATGGCGGCGATCGGCTGGAAGCCGGTCCACCTTCTGAACGACGTCGCGGCGTCGATCAAGTCGACCTACACGCCGGCCGGCCTGGAAAACTCCAAGGGCATCATCTCGGTGGACTTCTACAAGGATCCGAACGACCCGCAATGGGCTGATGATCCCGAGACCAAGGAATGGCACGCCTTCATGGACAAGTACTATCCGGATGGCGACAAGGCGAACAAGTTCAACGCCTATGGCTGGGCCGTCTGCCACACCATGATCGCGGTGCTTAAACAAGCCGGCGACGATCTCTCTCGCGAGAACATCATGAAAGAGGTCGCGAACCTGAAGGAAGTGAAGATCCCGATGCTGCTCCCCGGCATGTTTGTCGACACCAGCCCGACGGACTTCTTCCCGCTCGAGCAGATGCAGATGATCCGTTTCGACGGTGAGCGGAACGTGCTGTTCGGCCCGCTGATCAGCGCTGAGACCGAATAAGTCTCAAGACCACAACGAACTCAAAGGGCCGCCGGGTATTCCAGCGGCCCTTTTTTTCGTCCGCGCCCGGTATGGTGTCGGGCAAATCATGGCCGAAATCCGCGATCGAAGTTGAAATCATCGCCCCGAGGCGATAAATACCAGCCAGCTTTGGAATTTCCGAAACGGGCGTCATGTATTTTTCGACACCAGTGACTAGCTAGCCGCCTTGGCCTTGCCGGGCCCAGGCGGCGGATCCGAGACGGCCCGGCTATGCCGGCGCCGCGAACGGCATTTCCGAGAACTCCATATCGCTAGCCCGTTTCGTCGAGAGGACGACCCAATGCCCAACATTACCCTGCCGGACGGAAGCGTCCGTAGTTTCGATAAACCCGTCAGCGGCGCCGAACTGGCCGCCGATATCGGCCCCGGTCTAGCCAAGGCGGCGATGATGGTGGTCGTCGATGGCGAGGAGCGTGACCTGTCCCGCCCGATCGAGAATGACGCCCAGGTATCCATCGTCACCCGGCGCGACGAGGCGGCGCTGGAGCTGATCCGCCACGACACGGCTCATGTCATGGCCGAGGCGGTGCTGGAGCTGTTTCCCGAGGCCCAGGTCACCATCGGCCCGGCGATCGAGAACGGCTTCTACTACGATTTTTATCGCGAAACCCCGTTCACGCCGGATGACCTCGCGGTTATCGAAAAGCGCATGCATGAGATCGTAGACCGTGACGAGGAAATCGTCCGCGAGGTCTGGAGCCGCGACGAGGCGGTCGAGCACTACAAACAAGTGAACGAGCCCTTCAAGGTAGAGCTCGTCGAGACGATCCCGGCGGATGAGCGGATCTCGTTCTATCGCCAGGGCAACTTCCTGGATCTCTGCCGCGGCCCGCACGTGCCCTCGACCAAGCATATCGGCCATGCCTTCAAGCTGATGAATCTGGCGGGCGCCTACTGGCGTGGCGATTCAAAACGCCCGATGCTGCAACGGATCTACGGCACCGCCTGGGCCGACGAAAAGCAGCTCAAGGCCTATCTTCACATGCTGGAGGAGGCGGAGAAGCGCGACCATCGCCGTCTCGGGCGCGAGTTGGACCTGTTCCATCTCCAGGAAGAGGCGGTGGGCTCGATCTTCTGGCACCCCAAGGGCTGGACGCTGTACCGCGAGATCGAAAAACATGTCCGACGCCGTCTCGAGGCCGGCGGCTACGAGGAAGTGAAGACCCCCCAGCTTGTCGACCGCGCGCTCTGGGAGGCCTCCGGGCATTGGGAGAAGTTCCGCGAGAACATGTTCGTCGCCGAAAGCGAGGATGACCGCACTTTCGCGCTTAAGCCGATGAATTGCCCTGGCCATGTCCAGATCTACAAGCAGGGCATCAAGAGCTATCGCGATCTGCCTCTGCGCATGGCCGAGTTCGGTTCCTGCCACCGCAATGAGCCGTCCGGCGCGCTGCATGGCATCATGCGGGTCCGCGCCTTCACCCAGGACGACGCTCATATCTTCTGCGCCGAGGATCAGATCACCGCGGAGAGCATCGTTTTCTGTGACCTGCTGCGCAAGATCTACAAGGATTTCGGCTTCGAGGACATCCATGTGAAATTCTCGGATCGGCCGGAGGTCCGGGCCGGCGACGACGCCACCTGGGATCGGGCCGAGGCGGCCCTGATGGATTCCTGCAAGGCGGCGGGGCTGGAAACCACCTTGAACCCGGGCGAAGGCGCGTTCTATGGGCCGAAGCTCGAATTCGTGCTCCGCGACGCCATCGGGCGTGACTGGCAATGCGGCACCCTTCAGGTTGATTTCGTCCTGCCGGAGCGGCTCGACGCGACCTATGTCGCCGAGGATGGCTCGCGCCGGCGGCCGGTCATGCTGCACCGGGCGATCCTGGGATCGATGGAGCGCTGGATCGGCATTCTGATCGAGCAGTATTCCGGGCGCTTTCCGCTCTGGCTATCGCCGGTCCAGGGCGTGGTGGCGACCATCACCAATGACGCCGACGGCTACGCGGACAAGGTGCTGGAGGCTTGCAAGGCGGCGGGACTGCGCTTCGGCAAGGACGTTCGCAACGAAAAGATCAACTATAAGATCCGCGAACATAGTCAGGCGAAAATCCCGGCGATCCTGGTGGTTGGCGCCCGCGAGGCCGAGGAAGGCACCGTCGCGATCCGCCGACTTGGCGGCAAGCAGCAAGAAATCCTTGCGCTTGACGAAGCCATTCATAGACTACGGGAAGAGGCGACTCCTCCGGCTTGAGGATCGGACCTCGAAGATACGCAACGTGAACCGACAAAGGAGGCGTTAGATCGCCAGGCCACCAATGAATCACCAGCCGGTCAAGGATGGCCCGCGGGTGAATCGCGACATTACATCGATCGAAGTTCGCTGCATCGCTCCGGACGGAGAGCAGCTTGGAGTCATGAAAACCTTCGCGGCCCTGGCCGAGGCGGAGAATCACGGGCTCGATCTCGTGGAGGTATCGCCGAACGCCGACCCGCCGGTCTGCAAGATCCTCGACTATGGGAAATTCAAATACGAAGCCCAGAAGAAGAAGAACGAGGCCAAGAAGAAACAGCGGGTGATCGAGGTCAAGGAGATCAAGCTGCGTCCGAATATCGACGAGCATGACTATCAGGTCAAAATGCGCAACGTGAACAAGTTCCTGAACGAAGGGGACAAGGTCAAGGTCACCCTGCGCTTCAGGGGCCGCGAGATGGCGCATCAGGATCTCGGTGTGGCGGTCTTGAATCGGGTCAAGGGAGATACCGAGGAAATCGCCAAGGTCGAGGCCTTCCCGCGCCTCGAAGGCCGTCAGATGGTCATGGTGATCGCGCCGAAGTAAGCCCGGCCCTGCCCGCTGGAATACCGTGCCGGGTCGCGGGAACATGGAGTTTCGGATGTCCTTGCGACCGGTGAACCACCCCGATATTCCGGATGAGCGAACCGGCGTGCTGCTGATCAATCTCGGCACGCCGGACGCGACGGATTTCTGGTCGGTTCGCCGCTATCTCAAGGAATTTCTCTCGGACCCCCGGGTGATCGAGGTGAACCGCGTGCTCTGGTGGGGCATTCTAAATCTGATCATTCTGAACATTCGTCCCGGGATCGCCGGCAAGGCCTATCGCGAGATCTGGGATACCGAAACCGACGAGTCGCCGCTACGCCGATATACCCGCGAGCAAGCGGTCGGTCTCGGCGCGCGCCTCGAGGCGGCGGGCCATGGCTTGGACGTGGACTGGGCGATGCGCTACGGCAACCCGTCCATCGCCGACAAGCTGGAGGCGATGCGCGCGCGCGGGTGCCGCAAGATCCTGCTCGTCGCGCTCTATCCGCAATACAGCGCCACCACCACCGCGACCGCCTATGACAAGGCTTTCGCGGCACTGACCAAAATGCGTTGGCAGCCGGCGGTACGCACGACCCCGGCTTATCCCGACGCGCCTCGATATATCGAGGCCTTGGCGAAAACGACACGGGCGCATCTCGCGGGCCTGGATTGGGAGCCGGATGTTCTGCTCGCTTCGTTCCACGGCCTGCCCAAGCGATATTTCGACGCCGGCGATCCCTATTACTGTCACTGCGCGCTGACCACGCGGCTTCTGTCCGAGGCGCTGGGCTGGCCCGACGGCAAGGTCCGGCTGGCCTTTCAATCGCGGTTCGGGCGCGAGGAATGGCTGAAGCCGTATATGCAAGAAGTGATGGCGGAGTTGCCCGGCGAGGGCGTCAAACGGGTCGCCGTCATCTCTCCGGGCTTCGTGTCCGACTGCGTGGAGACCCTGGAGGAAGTCGCGATCGGTTTGCGAGAAACCTTCTTGGAGGCCGGCGGCGAGCAATTCAGCTATATTCCCTGTCTCAACGCAGGCGAGGACGGTTTGGACGTGCTCGAGGCGGTGGTGGTAAAGGAACTCGGAGGGTGGCTGGCGGAGGCTTAGGCGATTTGCTGCCGTAACGACATCATGGCGCGGTGGAACCCGGCCTTGCCCTCGGTCGCCTGGTGTATCCGTGGCTTAGCCGTCCTTATCCTTATCGTCGGGATCTCGCTGGCGAGCGGCCCGTCTCGAGCTGATGTCGTCGCCGGAACCTGGGGCGCCGTACAGGCGGATGGAGCGCCGAAATGCGGCGGTACCACCGTTCTAGTATTCCATGACGGTCGGTATTTCCGGGTCCTGCCCAATGTCGGCTCGACCGGTGGCAATAACCAGTTGATCCTGTCGCGCTCGACCTACGCGCTGAGCGGTGACCGGTTGACCGTGGCGCCGGCCTTGTCCTTCACCAATCCCGAGCCTCGTCGCCGGTTTCTGGTGCAGCGGATCGGCGAGCCCGCCTTGGTCCTTCAGGGCAAGGAGCGCGTGACCTTCAAGCCTTGTTCCCCCATCGATCCGGCAAGTCTTGACGATGTCGTGAAGTGATGCGCCGTGTCGTCGTGGAGCGATGGCGCTTACAAGCGCCTGAGGCTCGGCACCGCGATGGCGACCACCACGGCAAGCGTGATCAGCATGGTGCCGTTGAAGGCGAAGGCGGCGGTGAGGCTGAAGGCGCCGATTAGCAGGCCCATCTCCATCTGTCCCACCGGCGAGATTCCGATGGCCAGTGACCAGGCGCCCATCGCCCGACCACGCAGCGCGTTCGGAACGCTGAGCTGGAGCATCGATTGGGTCAGGATATCCGAGGCCGTCGCCATGCCCGAGACCACGAACAGAGCCGCCATCGCGAGGCCGAAATTGTACGAGAGCGAGACCCCGATCATGGCGAATCCGAAGATCGCGATCACGCCGAGATAGGCGCGTCCCGGTCGGGCCAGCCAAGCGAAGCCGAGGGTTAGAATAAGGCTCGCCGCGACACCGCCCGCCGCGCGAGAGGCTTGAAGCTGACCGAGGCCGACGGCCCCGACATTGAAACGATCCTCCGCCAGTTCCGGCAAACCGGATTGGAAGGAGAAGCCGAACAACTCCACCGACGCTGTCAGCAAGACCAGCATCAGCAGGATGCGGTTGCGGCGCAACTCCCCGAGATACTCCGCCAGGTTACGCCGGATCGGGGCTCTGTCCGCCGGCGCCACCGAGGCGCGACCGGGGCTTTCCAGCGTCGTGACCAGAAACCAGGAAAGCGCGTGCCCGGCGGCCAGGGCGAGGAACGCCGCCGACGCGCCCGCGACCTCCATGACCGTCCCGGCGGCGAGGGAGCCCATGAGCTGACCGGACCTAAGTCCCAAATTCAAGGTTCCGAGAGCGGTGACGATCGCCTTGCCGCCGATCAGGTCATAGGCATAGCTGACCCGCACCGGTTGATGCATGGCCCGCAGCGCGCCGAGAACGGCGCTTGCCGAGATGATCATCCAAAGCGCGTCGAACCCGGCGGCAAGCGCGGCGGCAACGGCGACCTGGGCGGCGATGAAACCGAGCTCGAGAAACTTGAGCATGCGTCGGCGGTCCATCCAATCGGCCACCGCCCCGGACAATGTGCCGGCAATGAATAACGGCATGTAATAGGCCGCCAGCGAGGTCGCGACCCATTCCGATGAACCGGTCAGGCGGTAAACCAGCAGGCCGAGGATCACCTGCTCCCCGGCCATGCCGGCGGCGCTGAAGATCTGCGCCGTCCAAAGCCGGCGGAAATCCACTTCCTGGCCGAGCGGTCCGGCCTTGACGGCGCCGACGAGACGAGAGAGAGGCGAGGGCATGGGCTGGGTTTCCAAACGCGGGCGGCTATGAAACAGGCCGACGCGACTGATCTAACTACCATGTGGGGCCAGGAAATCGATGCGAAATTCCGGCGAGGGAAATCTTCAAGACCGCGCGAGCGACTTGCGCGAACCCCCGGTGATGCTCATATGATCCGGAATGCGCGGACCGGGACAACGAACTGACCAGCGGCGACCCTTGCGATCCAGGATTCGCCGGGGTGTCTTCGTCATATTGGCGATCATGTTCCTGCCGCTGACGATAAGCTATGGAATACGAACGGCGGAGGGGGCCTTGCATTGGAGTGAGGCGCGGCGCGACAGCAGCCGCCAGGCGCCGGATCCGGCCAAGGAGTTTCAGCCGGTGGTTCAGGTCTATGCGGGCCGGGCCTGGGGCTGGCGCGGGGCCTTCGGGGTGCATACATGGATCGCCACCAAGCGGCGCGGCGCGGACCACTATGTCCGACGCGAGGTGATCGGCTGGGGCGTGCGCTACGGCAACGAGGCGGTCCGGGTCGGGCGCGGGGTGCCGGATGCCTATTGGTTCGGCTCCAGGCCAGAGCTGCTGGCGGATATGCGCGGTCCCGAGGTCGAGGCCTTGATCGACCAGATCGAGGCGGCGAGCGCGAAATATCCCTACAACGATCGTTATACGGTTTGGCCCGGGCCGAATAGCAATACTTTCACCGCCTTTGTCGCGCGCCAGGTTCCGGCGTTGCGGATCGACCTGCCGCCGACCGCGATCGGCAAGGATTATCTACCGCCGACCCGCCCGGTGGCGATGAGCCCGAGCGGTACCGGCGTGCAGCTCTCGGCCATCGGCCTCGCCGGCGTAATGGTGGCGCTGGAGGAGGGGGTGGAGATCAATCTCCTGGGTCTGACTTTCGGTGTCGACCTGAACCCACCGGCGCTGAAACTGCCAGGCATCGGGCGGATCGGGAGCCAATGAACCAGAGCTGGAGCGAGGCGGATACCGCGGTTTTCCTCGATCGCGGCAAATATTACGTGCCGGAGCGGGAGATCCAGATCCAAGTGATCTCGAGCTTGCTGGGTAGTCAGCCGGCATCGATGCGCATTGTCGAGCTTTGCCCCGGCGAGGGATGGTTGACCCAGGCGCTGTTGGAGCGTTTCCCCGAGGCCACGGTCCTGGCATTGGATGGCTCGCCCGCGATGCTGGATAGCACTCGCGCCGCCGCCGGGTCGCATGCCGTGAGGCTGGAGACCCGGGCTTTTGATCTGCTGGCCGAGTGTTGGCGCGATCTCGACGGCGGAAATGTTCACGCCGTGGTTAGCTCGCTTGCGGTGCATCATCTTGATGGCGGAGAAAAACAGCGCCTTTTCAATGACATAAACGCAGCCTTGGCGCCCGATGGAATCTTCGTGCTGGCCGATCTGACCGAGCCGCCGAGTGAGGCCGGGCGTCGCGTCGCCGCCGAGACATGGGACCTGGAGGTTAAGCGCCGGGCCATGGAGATCGATGGAAATACGAATATTTTCAAGGCCTTCGAGGAAGACGAGTGGAACTACTATCGCCATGTCGCGCCGGGTTCCGACCCGGTCGATAAACCCTCTAGTTTGGTCGAGCAGGTGACCTGGTTGGGCGAGGCGGGATTCCGTCATGTCGACGTGCATTGGATGAAGGCGGGGCACGCTATCATGAGCGGCCGCAAGGTCTAGTCCATACCGGACAAGGTCGCCGGATTGTGCATTATAATGCATATATTTTTGGTGATTTTTGACGCCGGATCGTGGTTTGCCGGCTAAATCCCCTTTAACTCGACGCCGTTTCCCTCCGGATCGGTGAGGTAGATCGACGGACCGTCGCCCTCGGCCCCGAAGCGGGTGACCACCTCGCCGGACTCGATTCCGCGGGCCGAGAGATAGGCGCGAATCGCCTGGGGATCGAAATCGCGTATCTTGAGCGCGATGTGATCGACATTCCGGCCTCCCGATGCCAGATCGGGTCGTGGCCCGGCGCCACCGGCCTGTCCAAGTTTGCCGTCCAGGGTTATCAGATCGATCATCGAGCCACCGGCGTCGAGATGGTAGAGCCCGAGCGGCTCGTTATGCTTGGCGAGGTGGCAACCGAGAATGTCGCGATAGAAACCCAGCATCGCGTTGATGTCGCGAACCCGGAGCACAATGTGATCCAGCCCCGCCAATTCGAGTGGGTTTTTCATCGCCGTCTCCCTCGTGGTCGAGCTTGTCGATCGCGGTTACGGTAGCAGGATGCTGGTCTGCTCGGCTAGCATGAGCGGGGGAGTGAATCATGGCAACGCTACGCGAGATAACCGAGAGCGAGGCGACGGGGGAGATCGCGCGGATCTATGAAGAGATCCGCGAGGCCTATGCCGCGCCCTATGTTTCATCACTGTTCCGCCACTTGGCGACCTATCCGGGATTGCTGGAATGGGCCTGGGGTTTCACCCGTCCGGCCTTTGTTTCGGGCTTGATCCAGCATACCGGCTGGGACCATGTCGATGTTTCGGCGCTACCCGCCCTACCTCCGCTTTCCCGAGATGATCTGCGCGCGCTTGGGGTGACCGGCGCCGACGAGGGGGTGATCCGCGATGTGTGCCGTACCTTCACGCGGGTTAGCCCGATCAATCTGGTGTTCGCCGGATGCCTTGCCCGGGTTCTGCGAGACGAAGCCGGTATGATGGCCAGTGTCGCCGCTCCCTCGTCGCGTCCTCTTCCAGAGGATCTGCCTCAGTTGCCGAGCATGGTGCCTTGGGAGGAACTCGGCCCGGAGCGCCGCGCGGTTGTCGACGTTTTCGAGACCGAGTTGGCCGGCGAGGCCTTTGTCCCCGGGCTCTACCGGATCCTCGCGCATTGGCCCGGTTATCTCGCGCGGGTGGCCGTGGTCCTGGGGCCTAGCCTGTCCGACCCCCGGGTTCTGGCGACATGCGAGGAAATCGCCGACCGAGTCGTGGACACGGCGCCCGAGATTCTCGCCACGCTCTCGGTGCCCGAGAGACCGGCGCCGATCGATGCCCGCGAAAGTGAACTCGTGCTCTCCGCGATCAAGACCTATCGCGGCACCAGCCCGCAGATGGTCGGTTTCGGCACAATGTTGCTGAACGCCCTTCCCGCCGAATGAGGCCGAGAGCTTGACGGCATCCGAGCATCGAGACGCGCCTTACCGCGCGGATTGCGATCGTTGCTTCGGGTTGTGTTGCATCGTCATGGCGCATCTCCCAAGTAACGGGTTTCCCGAGGAAAAACCGGCGAATAGCCGCTGTCGAAACCTGACCCGGGAAAACCGATGCGCCGTTTTCGCTACTCTGGAGAGCGAAGGATACAAGGTTTGCCGCGCTTATGATTGTTTCGGCGCGGGGCCGATGGTATCGGCATGGATCGAGGCGGATGGCGCCGGCCCGCCCACGCCGAGGCGATTGGAGGAGTTCCGCGTCCTGTCGCGGTTGCGGCTCCTGGCGGTAGCTGCCCGGGAAAGAGGGCTCGGGAAAGACCGCGGGATGGCGCGTGTTTTCGAGGCGCTGGATGCGGTTGGCGCTCGATATCGCCGGGCTTCGGATTTGTCCGTGGATCCAATGACGCGTGATATTCTGCGCGAGAACGAAAGTTGGATCGCGGAAGTTCTGTTTGGATTGGCGGAACGGGACTGATGAGATTGTCCACGAATCGTTGGGATTCCGGACGATTCGCGGCTGTCCCGAGGAAGACGAACCGTGGGCGAGTTCGTGATTTGAACAATTGACAGGGTTTTCGAACAACCTTGGGATCCTTGGATCGCGGTAGACGGTTTGCGAGGATCAATGTCGTTTTTCTGGATGTAGAATCATGATTTCATGGAATAAATAGGCTTCTGAATTTCTGGTTTTGGCGATTGCCCCAAGAAATTTAGTCTTTGCCTTTTAAGCGTCTCAATAACTAATTTTTATCAAGACAAAATAGAATGTAAGATGCGTGCATTCCACAGATGTTTCGAAATCAATTTCGAAAAATAAGTACAATCTTTACGATTGCGAAAAAAATGAATTGTATAGGGATAAGTGTGCGCTGGCGAATTCGCTCATGTAGAGCCCCAAAGCGCTCTAAGTCTTTGCAAATCTCAAGAGATTACGGTATAGCCTTTAAAAAATCATTGAAGGGCGTTGAAAAATGACTCGAACGGTTCGCAACGTCGAAATTTCCGGGCACCGAACCAGTTTTCGTTTGGAAGAGCCGTTCTGGCGCGCCGCGGCCGCTTGCGCCCAGGAGCGCGGGATGACCATCGGCCAGCTCTTCACGGATGTTGTCGAGGAATGTCGGGATCATAAGGCGACCATGTCGTCGATGGTTCGGACTTATCTGATTTGCCATTTTCGAGACCGCGTGGTCGGTGGGAGGTCCAATTGAGCGTTAGGGTCGCAACCGAGCAGGTTCGCCGTAACCTGGAAATCGCCAAACGTCGGACGTCCTTCGCCTTGGAGGCCGGGGTCTGGGATGCCTTGGTGGATATCTGCCGCATGGAAGGCGTCAGCGTTGATGAACTCTGCGAACAAATCGTCGCGGAGTCCAAGGACGTGAGCATGGCCTCGGCCATTCGCACCTATGCCCTGGAGTATTTCATGGACCGCGCCGGCGAGGACCAGCGGGTCGCCTAGACCGGCTTTCTGGCCAAGACCGCGAAATCCCGCGGTCCGTACAACATCAAGGTCGCGTGCCGGGGCAGGTTGGCTTTCGCCGCGACTTGTTCATATTCCGGTTCGGGGTGCAGCCGCGCCACCCGAATATCGCTGAAACTGGCATGTTCCACCATTAGAGTAAGAAGTTCCGGCGCCAGGGGCTTCAGATGCGTCGGATCAATGTGGAATTTCCACGCGCCCACCCGAAGGTTTTCCGGGTTCGGTGTTTCCAGGATCAATCTTCCCCCGGGTTTCAGCACCCGCGCCGCATGGGTCAGGAGCAAAACCTGAGCCGAGAAGTCGAAATGCTCGATGACATGCAGCGCGATGACGACATCAAGTGAGCCATCCGGGCGATCGGCTAGAAACTCGAGGATATCGGCGATCACCACCTCCTGGCCGGCGATGTCGGCGCCGCGCGTCTGTTCCGCGTTTGAATCGACCCCGATCGCCCGAATGCCGGCCCCGGCGAGAGCCGATAGGAGCTCACCCCGGCCACATCCCAGATCCGCGACCTTGAAGTCCGCCCAAGCCGCCTCCGCAAGAGCCGCGCGATAGCCGGCGATCTCGGTGGCGTAGGGTTGAACCCGCGCGCGAACCGACGCTTCGTCACCGCGATACCGGTCTTCCAACAGGCGATAGAACGCCGGGTCGACCCGAGTTGTCGATGAACGGCCGCGATTGAGATCCGCGACCTCTTCCTCCAGCGCCCGAAGTCGCGCCTCCAGCGCCTGGATCCGGGCCGCGTCCGAAACATCCGACATTGTATTGCCTTTCCGAGGCGGCTCGCTCGCGTGGTCGTGATGACCGGGATCCAAGCAACTAGTGTCGAGAGATCGGGTCCGGTCAATACTCTCATTGTCGAATATCGGTGAAAACACCGCCAGAACGTGGCTAGCGCAAGGAGATTTCAGCATGACTCTCTTCAACACCATCGCAAGGTCCGCGGTCGCGGCCGGCTTGCTCGCCATGGTTGGCGGCGGAACCGCGCCCGCGATCGCGGGTGATCAACCCATGGGCTTTTTCGTGACCAGTGTCGGAATGGGCGACGGCGCCAATCTAGGCGGTCTTGAAGGCGCCGATGCACACTGCGCCCTGCTGGCCAAGGCCGCCGGGTCCAAGGGCCGGACTTGGCGAGCCTATCTCTCGACACAGGTCGAGGGCAAACGGGGAATCTCGGCGCGTGACCGGATTGGCTTGGGCCCCTGGTACAATGCCGCCGGGGAACTGATCGCCAGCGATCTCGACGATTTGCATATCAGCCCGAACATCGTCATGCGCACCGCGCTGGACGAGAACGGCAATCGGATCAAGGGCCGTGGCGACAAGCCGAACGAGCATGACATCCTCACCGGCACCAAGGCCGACGGCACCGCCTATTTTCCGTGGGAGAAAGGTGACAAGACCTGTTCGAACTGGACCAGCAATGACAGGGGCAGCGCCACCGTCGGCCATCATGACCGGCATGGCGGCGGCAACACCTCGTGGAACGCCGCGCATAACTCCCGGGGTTGCGGCCAGGACAATCTGAGAAGCACCGGCGGCAACGGGTACTTTTACTGCTTCGCCGCGGATTGACGGCACAATGGTCGCGGATGGTAAGTTTCAGTTCTCGTTCGAAACCGCGCCATCCGCCATCACCCCCTCGGCCCGGTCCGGATAGATGATCCTTTCGGCCAGGCGATGCATCTCCTCGACCTCCTCGCGCGAGCGATAGAGCGGTCTTGTGCCCTTGATGGCCGCCAGTTGTTCCGCCTGAATATTCCGGCGGATCTCCGAAGTGAAGGAGTTCAGACGGTGATAGGCCTCGGATAAGGTCCGACCGAGCGAGGTCACGCCATGGCCCAACAGGACCACGGTGTTGGTGTCCTGGATAAACCCGGCCACCGGCGCCACGTCGGCCTCCACGTCCATATGCGCGTCGACATAGTAGGGCCACTTGCCGAGGATGAAGGGCATGTCCAGCGACAGCACCCCGACCTCGGAGAACCCGCCGCTGGCGAAGAACGCGATGGTCGCGTCGTCATGTACGTGGATCACCGCGTTGATATCCGGGCGCAGGCGCAGGATCTCTCGGTTGAGGTTGTGACCGACGCTGGTGATCCGCTCCCCATGTAACAGTTTGCTGGTGGGGATATCGGTGATCACCAGGTTTTCCGGTCCCATCTCCTCGAGCGAGATTTCGGCATGCTTGGTATAGGCCACCCCATGCTCGAAATCCGGATGCGGCGCCCTGAGGGCCATGTTGCCCAGTGTGTTGTGAATATAGCCGCGCTTGGCGACCAGGCCGGCATAGCGCAGGAATTCCTCGGCGATCGCCGGTTCGAACACGACTGGGCTTGAAACACCCGAGCTGGGCATGGCGGCTCCTTCCTTCGGCCTATCCCTTCAGCGCCCCGGCGGTACGGACCACCGCGTCGACCACCGCCTTGACCTGTCCGGCCTGGCCCTCGTCGGCCATGGTGCCGTCTTCGTTGAAGGCGTTGGCGGCGGCGCTGATCGCGACCTGTTGGGGCACCATGGTCACCCCGATGTTACCGAGGATCGAGCGCAGATGCACGAGTCCGCGCAAGCCGCCGAGCGCGCCGGGCGAGGCCGACATGATGCCGGCCACCTTGCCGCGATAGGCCGCGACCATGGCATCGTCACCATCCGGTCGCGAGACCCAGTCCAGGGTGTTCTTCAACAAGGGCGCGATCGAGCTGTTATACTCGGGCGAGGCGATGATCATGCCGTCATGGGCGAGGAAGATCTTGCGCAGCGCCCGTGCGTCCTCGGGCACGCCCGAGCCGGCCTCGACATCGCCGTCATACATCTGGAGACGGTGGTCCGCGAGATCTAGCAGGGTTACCTCGGCGCCGGCCTCGCGCGCCATCCCGGCGGCAGCGGCGGCAAGCTTTTTGTTAAAGGACGCCGCGCGGGCGCTTCCGGCGAAAACCAGGATCTTGGGCGTGGCCATGATATCTCCAGGAAAAGGGGCGGAACTGACAGGCCCACACTTAGGGTTGATAGACCCGCCGCGCAAGCGTCCGCGCGGGAAACGCTGTGTTGACCGCGCCGCCTCGGTACGGAAGCGAGACGAGGGTGGTTAGCGTTTCAACCCCGGCGCTATTGCCGGGTAGTATCTTCGCCGTGAAAGTGAGGATCAAGAGAGGATGTGTTAAAATATCCTTCCACGAAAGAGGAAAATTTTCCCAACTTATCGCAATCGAAAAGTGATCTTCTAAAAAACATCAATGTCAAACATTAAAAAAATAGGATCACTGTAAATTAAGTTTTGCTTTATATTTATTGGCAAGATAGGGTGTGATTAAATTCGTTAATAAAAAAAACCTGGAAAACTTCCAATTCGCTCAAGAATTCATCCATCGCGCGGAGCCGAGATCGCAAAACATCAGCCTGGTGTGTCGATCGAAGGCGTGCGGGCGGTGAATGCCAACGGGAGTGTCGCGCGCGGAAACTTGAAGGCCGCGCGTAATATGTCGTCTTCGAAAGCGATTCCTGGAAAACAAACCTAAAACCAACCGCGTGACGCGATGCGTCATGAACTTAACCCTCGGGGAGAACAGTAACATGGCGGCACCAAGTTGGACTAAACCGGCGATCATGGGCGGCATTGTTGGCGCCATCTGTCTTGGCGTTGTCGGCTTCGCCGGCGCGGGCTGGGTGACGGAAAGCAAGGCTCGTACAATGTCCGCGGACCGTTCCGCGGCCGATGTCGTTGCCGCCCTCCTGCCGATTTGCCTGCATCAGGCGGCGACCGACCCGAGATATGACACTCGCTTGGTCAGCCTCAAGGGCAAGCAGCAGGCGTTTCAGCAAACCCAATCGGTCGAGGAATGGGGTTGGGCGACGATGCCCGGATCGGAACGGGCGCGGTCCGCTCTCGCGCGGGCCTGCGCGCGGAAACTCGTTGAGTAGCCGCGAGACGTTGGGCGACAAGCTCGCTGGCCGAGACCGCCAAGCGGCGGACGACGAAGGCAGGGGCGCGTCTTGCCGGACGATCCCCCAGGGCTTCGAAGATGAAGTCCTGGTGGAGGCCCTGGAGGATATCCAGCAAAGTACCCGCGAGATCATGCGGGAGTTCAACATCGCCAGCAGCGGCATCTGCGCCATGGCTCGGGCCGCCGAGGAGTCGATCACCGATACGGCGCTTCGAGCGACCTTTCTCCGGCTGATCATCGATCTGCACGAGTTTGGCCGCGAGGCGGGGCGCCGGGGGCTATTGCCGCGCCGCCGCGCCAAGGTGGCGGCGAAGCCCGTCGATCTTGATGATGCGCTGTTTCATCTGGTCGATCGCCGGCCGGCGGACGCCGCGCTGGGCATGGTTTCCCTGGCGTTTTTCGATTCTCTCGAGGAGCCAGCGAAGCGCGCGGAGTGACGTGGAGGCGCGGGCGCTGTACTCCCAACTTGCTCCTCCCCACGCTTCGCCGTATCAAGTCTCCCAGCAATGTCACGCGAAAGCCCTTGGGGGGAGACGGGCCCATGTACGTCGTCACCGTTGAATTCGTCGTGAAGCCGGATGCCGTCGCGGCGTTCAGGCCGGCGATGCTGAAGAACGCCAAGGCCAGCCTTGAGGACGAACCCGGTTGCTGGCAGTTCGATGTTTGTTTCAGCCAGGATGATCCGGGCGCCTGTTTTCTGTATGAGGTCTATGACGACCGCGCCGCCTTCGACGCTCATCTCGCCATGCCGCACTTCAAGAGCTTCGACGCCGAGGTCGCGCCGATGTTGGCTTCCAAGGTGGTAAAGACCTACGAACTCGTACAGGGCACTGTTCTGTCATGAGCGTCAATTCCGCGTTTCGCGTCAGCGTACTGCCCGGTGACGGCATTGGCGCCGAGGTCATTGATCCGACCGTCGAGATTCTGAAAAAGCTCGAAGACGAGATCGGTGGTTTCGCGCTTACCTACGGCAACGAGAAGGCGGGGGCGGCGCATTATGTCGAGACCGGCACGGCCTTGCCCGAGGAGACGCTGAAACGAGCGTCCGAGGCCGACGCGATCCTGCTCGGCGCCATGGGCATGCCGGATATCCGTTATCCCGATGGCCGCGAGATCGCGCCTCAGCTTGATCTGCGCGAGGAATTCGAGCTGTTCGCCGGGCTGCGTCCGGTCAAGACCTGGCCGGGCATGACCGTGCCGCTGGCCGACCCGCGCGCGCAAAGCCTTGACTTCATGTTGATCCGCGAGAGCACTGAGGGGATTTTCGCCGGTCGCGGCAAGACCCGGATGGAGGGCGACGACGCGGCGCATGACACGATGACGATCACGAGGCGAGGCTCGGAACGGTTGTTCAATTTCGCCTTTGAGCTGGCCCGCCAGCGCAAGGAGGCCGGCCACAAGGGGCAATGCGCGCTGATCGACAAGGCCAATGTGCTGGGCGGCTTCGCCTATTTTCGCAAGATCTTCGAGGAGCGGGCGGCGCATTATCCCGATATCGAACCCGCCGCCTTCTATGTCGACGCCACCGCGCTGAACATGGTGCGTCAGCCCTGGATGTTCGACGTGATGGTCACCGAGAACATGTTCGGCGATATCCTCTCGGATCTCGGCGCCGGGCTGATGGGCGGCATGGGCATGGCGCCGTCGGCTGATATCGGCGAGCATCACGCGGTTTTCCAGCCCTGCCACGGCAGCGCGCCGGACATCGTCGGACAGGGCAAGGCGAACCCGGTCGCCACCTTCCTGTCGGCGGCGATGATGCTGGATTGGCTGGGACACAAGCACGGCGTCGCGGATTGCGTGACCGCGGGCCGCGTCTTCTCGGCGGCGGTCGAGGGCGCGTTCGCCGGCGGCGAGCTCACGCCCTTCGAGCTCGGCGGACGCGACGGCACCAAACCAATCACCGACGCGGTGGTCGCCCAGATCTCATCCGGCGCGGCCCGGCGCGCGGTCGAGGGATAGTTTAGGGAGAGATCGACATGGAAGCGGCGTTACACAGTTTCTTGGCGGGAATTCCGTTTCTGCTGACGCATTTCGCGGTTTCCATCGCGATGCTTGTGGCCGGGGTTCTGGTCTATATGTGGATCACGCCACATGACGAGATGGCGCTGATCCTGGGCGGCAATACCGCCGCCGCCGTGTCCCTGGCCGGCGCCATCATGGGATTGGCGATCCCGCTCTCGATCTGCATGGCAAACAGCGCCAGCATTTGGGATATCGTGATCTGGGGGCTGGTCACCCTGGTTCTGCAGCTCGCCACCTTCAAGGTCATCGATCTCTGGCTGAAGGATCTGTCCAAGCGGATCGAGGGTGGCGAGATCGGCACCGCGATCCTGCTGGTCTCGATCAAGCTCGGCGTGGCCCTGATCAACGCGGCGGCGGTTAGTTGAACCAAACCATCGTCGTCCTGGCGCAAGGCAGGACCTCGCGCCGCGTGTTCCCGGTGGTCGGCGTCTATTCGCGCGCGTCCTCGAGGCCCTGCCGTTCGCCAAGGCGACGTGAGAGAAAGGGCCGATGGCCCCCCCCCGGTCCCGATACTAAGCCGGCTCGGTCGGGCCGCTATGCGCCGGGCAGCACCCTCAAAACCCCGGTGTCCCTGATCTCCCGGTCCTCCAGGTCCAGCGGCGTCGGCACATGATAGCGCGCCACTTCCTGGAGGCCGATCGTCGGCAGATAGGCGCGGCCCGGATCTCCGATCAGCACCAGCGCGCCGGCGGCGGCGTGGCGCGCCAGCCAGGCCAGCATGCGTTCGGCCATCGGGCGCTCGTAACAGACGTCTCCGGCGAGGACCACGTCCCAGAGCGGCCCGCCGTCATTGGCCAGCACGGGCTCGTCCAGCATGTCGCGCTCGATGACCTCAAGGCCCGCCGAAAGCCCGTTGATCTCAGCGTTGAGCGCGATCGCGGCGCAGGCATGGGCGTCGATCTCGTTCGCGGTGACATGCGCCGCCGAGGCCCAGAGCGCCGCCAACCCGGCGATCCCGCCACCGGCGGCGAGATCCAGGACCCGGCGTCCGGCGACGGTCTCAGGCGTATCGATGATGAACCGCGCCAGGGCCTGTCCCCCGGCCCAGGCAAAGGCCCAGAACGGCGGCGGCAACCCGGCGCGTTCCAGTTCGGCCTCGGTCATCTCCCAGAGCGCGACGGCGTCGCTCGCGAGATGCAGCCTGAGCTCCGGCACCAGGGGCGACGGGGCCATGACGGTGTTGGCGCGGATGAAGGCGGCGAGATCGCGCTCCATGGCGGGGGCTATCCCACCAGGATCGCGACGGTGACGATCATGCCGAACCACTTGTTGGACTTGAACTTGGCGAGGCAGTCCTTAGGGTTGTCGATATCGACCCTCCAGGCCTGCCAGGCCAGATGCAGGGCCGCCGGAATCAGCAGCAGATGGAAGTGCGCGCCGAGGCCGGCGATCATCCCCGCCGCGACGAGGCCGGCCATGGTTAGTGCGTAGAAGACCCAGAGGAACGGCTTGGTCCTGTCGCCCAGGGCAAGGGCCGAGGATTTCACCCCGATCAGCGCGTCGTCGTCCTTGTCCTGGTGGGCGTAGATGGTGTCGTAGCCCAGGGTCCAGACGATGCCGGCGGCGTACAGTACCACAGAGGGCCAGGCAAGCTCGCCGGTAACCGCGACCCAGCCCATCAGGGCGCCCCAGTTGAAGGTCAGACCGAGAACGAATTGCGGCCAATAGGTGACCCGCTTGAATAGAGGATAAGTGAAGACCAGGAGCAGAACCGAGACCCCGAGGATCCAGCTGGTCTGGTTGAGTTGCAGCAGGATCGCGAGGCCGATCAGCAGCAGGACCGCGAGAAGAGCCAGCGCCTGCTTGACCGAGAGATCGCCATAGGCGATAGGCCGGTTGATGGTGCGGGCGACCTTGGCGTCGAAATCCCGGTCCCAAAGATCATTGACCGCGCAGCCCGCCCCGCGCATGACCACGGCGCCGATGCTGAACAACAGATACAGCCGCGCGATCTCCCATATCTCCGTCGCCTCGGGCCCGGCCCGCCATCCCAGCGCCAGGCCCCACCAGCACGGCAGCAGCAATAGCCAGCTCCCGATCGGGCGGTCCAGTCGCATCAGCCGGGCATAGGGACGCCAGGTCTCGGGCAGATGCCGATTGACCCAATGGTCGATGGGAATATCGCTCGCGTCGGTCATCGGATCAGCATGGACCCGCCGCGACCCGGGGGCAACGGGTCAAAATGTCCGGCGGGGAGGTCTTCTTCGTCGTCGCCTTGGCGACGGAATGTTGGGGTGCCCGTTAAAGTCGATTCGCGCCGTTTCCACCTCGTCGCCCTGGCGAAGGCCAGGGCTTCCGCCGCCGGCGTTCGGGGTGGCGGGTGGTGGATCTATTTTTCACCGTCACCCCCCTCGGTCGTCATTCGCGGCAAGAGCCCTGACCGTCGTCAGGGCGACGTTGGATGTTGGCTTTGACGAGCCGTGGCTCGGAACGCGAGGCCCTGCCGTTCGCCAGGGCGACGGGAGTAGTCGGTCGGCGTTATTTGAGCTTGCCTCCCACATGCTCGGCCAGAATTGAGGCGACCTCGCCGGCGGTCTTGCCGAGCTTGCGGTCCTCGACGATCTCGGCGCCCAGCGGCGAGGCTTCGACCTGAGCGTAAACCCGGGCCGCGCCGATGAACATGTCGCCAGGCAGGCCGCCATCGACATGGGTCTTGGAGATCTCCTCCATCTCGCCGACCCAGCGATAGGCCTTGGGGCACATGCTCGGCAGACCACCCTCGAGATGCTTGAGCAGATCCTGCTGGCTATAGGCCAATTCCTCCAGGAACGCTTCCTCGACGCCCTCCAGACGGGCGGTGACCATGGAGTGGATGCCGATCGCGGTCAGCCCCTTGGTGAGCGCCGCGTAGCACATCTTGATCGCCGAAGCGGCGCCGATACTCTCGCCGAGGACCCGGAAATCGAGGCCGGTCTCGTTCATCACCGCGAGCTCGGCGGCGCGGGGGCCGGAGACATAGAGCCTCGGCGTGTAGTCGGAACCAGGTCTGGGCGGCCCGCCGATGATGCCGCCGTCGACGAAGGCCAGGCCCGCCGCCTCGGCCGCCGCCGCCGCCGCGCGTCCGGTGGCCGGCGCCACGGCGTTGAGATCGACGATCATCGGACGAGTGCCGTGCTTGGCCGCGAGCGCCGCCAGATCCTCGACGAAGCCGAGCGCGCGATCCGGTCGCATGATCGACAGAACCACGTCGGCCTGCTCGAGAAGCGCGGAGAGCGGGCCGATATCCTCGATCCCCGCCGCCTTGGCCAAACCACGGGTGCGCTCCGAACGTCCATCCAGCGCCGATACAACGCGATAGCCGCCCTCGGCGAGCACCCGGCCGACGCCGTGGCCCATGTCTCCGGGTGATTGAATCGCGACGGTCTTGATCGGCATGGCGCGGGCTCCCGTTGGGGGGTGTTTCGAGATTGGCCCATTGTTGCAAGAACCGGGAGCCGTCGCTAGAGTGCGGCCCGACGGAACCGGCAAAACGTATCGCTGATATTTGTATATCGGGGAGATGGACCGGGATCTGGTTCAGCCTGAATTCCGGGCGCGAGAACAGGCGGATCCGCTTGGCCGCGCCCCAGTTTGGAGAAAACCGTGCGCTATATCAGCACGCGCGGCGCGGCGCCCGAGTTGGATTTCGACGATGTCTTGCTGGCCGGGTTGGCCCGGGACGGCGGACTTTACGTGCCCAAGCAATGGCCACGGTTTTCCGAGGCGGAGATCCGCGAGATGCGCGGCCTCGGCTACGCGGATCTGGCGGTTCGGGTGATGCGTCCCTTCGTCGATGGCGCGACCAGCGACGCGGCGCTCCAGAAATTGGTCCACGCGGCCTATGACGGCTTCGGCCATCCCGCCGTCGCGCCGCTCAAGCAACTGGACGGCAATCTCTGGCTGATGGAGCTGTTTCACGGCCCGACCCTGGCGTTCAAGGATTACGCCATGCAGATCCTGGGAAGGATGTTCGATCAGGCGCTGACCCGGCGCCAGGAGCGGGTGACCATTGTCGGCGCCACCTCCGGCGATACCGGCTCGGCGGCGATCGAGGCCTGCCGGGGCCGCGAGGCGGTGGATATCTTCATCCTGTTTCCCAAGGGCCGGGTCTCGCCGGTGCAACAGCGCCAGATGACCACGGTCGACGCGGCGAATGTTCACGCGATCGCGCTGGAAGGCACCTTCGACGACTGCCAGGACATGGTGAAGGCGCTGTTCAACGATCTGGCCTTCCGCGACCGTTATCGGCTCTCCGCCGTCAATTCGATCAACTGGGCTCGGTTGCTGCCGCAGATCGTCTACTATTTCTGGGCGGCGCTGGCGCTCGGCGCGCCGGATCGCAAGGTCGCCTTCTCGGTGCCGTCCGGAAATTTCGGCAATGTCTTCTCGGGTTACGCGGCCCAGGCGTTGGGTTTGCCGGTCGAGAAACTCGTGGTGGCGACTAACGCCAACGATATCCTTTCCCGCTTCTTCAATTCCGGAACCATGGAAATCCGCGGCGTGAAGCCGTCGCTTTCGCCCAGCATGGATATCCAGGTCTCCAGCAATTTCGAGCGCCTGCTATTCGACCTGCATGACCGGGACGGTCAGATAACCGGGCGGGAGCTGGACGGTTTTCGCGAGACCGGAAGCTTCTCGGTCTCGCAAGGGATGCTGGGCCGGGCGCATGAACTATTCGCCGCGACGGGGGTCGACGACACCGCGACCACGGCCCGGATCAAGGCCACCCACGCGGCCACCGGCGAGGTGCTCGACCCGCATAGCGCCATCGGGATCGAGGCGACGGCACGGATGCGCGCCGACAAGGCCCTCGATCCAGAGGTGCCGGTGATCTCGATCGCCACCGCGCATCCCGCGAAGTTTCCCGATGCCGTGGTCGACGCCATCGGCGCGCGTCCGAGCCTGCCCGCGAGAATGGCGGACCTCATGGATCGAGAGGAGTATTTCACGGTGCTTGCCAATGATTTCGAGACGGTTGCCGGCTATATCGCCGGTCACACCCGCGCTAGCGGAGCCGCTTCATGAGCGCTCGGGATTCGATGAATGATCCCGTGGCCGGCACCGGGCTGACGCACACCCGGCTGGATAACGGCATCCAGGTGATCAGTGATCCGATGGCGACGGTCGAGAGTGTCTCGCTCGGCGCCTGGTTCGGCGTCGGCGCCCGCAACGAGGCACCCGAGGTCAACGGCGTCGCGCACTTCCTCGAACACATGGCCTTTAAGGGCACCGAGCGCCGCGGCCCCGCCGATATCGCCGAGGAAATCGAGGCCGTGGGCGGTCACCTCAACGCCTATACCAGCCGCGAGCAGACCGCCTATTACGCCAAGGTTCTGAAACAGGATACCGGGCTCGCCGTGGATATTCTCGGTGACATCCTGCGCAATTCCACCTTCCTCGACGAGGAAGTCAGCCGCGAACGCACGGTGATCCTCCAGGAGATCGGTCAGGCGGCGGACACGCCCGACGACATCGTTTTCGATATGTTTCAAGAGACCGCCTATCCCGATCAGGCGCTGGGCCGCCCGGTTCTGGGCCGGGCCGAGGTCGTCGGCCAGATGCCTCGCGACGCGATCGTGGGTTTCGTCGACGCGCATTACGGCGGCGAGCAGATGATCTTCTCCGCCGCCGGCAATGTCGACCACGACGCCCTGGTGGCCAGCGTCGAGGCCGGTTTCGGCGGCTTGCCCAAGCGCACTCTCGACGCGGTACAGCCGGCCCATTATGTCGGCGGCGAGCGGCGCGAGGAGAGGGACTTGGAACAGGTCCATATGATCCTCGGCTTCCAGGGCGTGACGTTCCATGATCCGGACTTCCATGCCCAACAAGTGCTTTCGATGCTGCTCGGTGGCGGCATGTCCTCGCGCCTGTTTCAGGAAGTTCGCGAGAAACGCGGGCTGGTATATTCGATCTACTCCTTCTCCTCGGCCTATCGGGATACCGGCCTGCTCGGCATCTATGCCGGGACCGGCGAGGATCAGGTGGCTGAGCTGGTGCCGGTGGTTTGCGAGGAGTTGTGCAAGCTCACCGAGGCGGATCTCGAGGCCGAGGTCAATCGCTCGCGCACCCAGCTCAAGTCGGGGTTGCTGATGAGCCGCGAGACCACCTCGAACCGCTGCGAGCAGGTGGCGCAGCACATGCTTGTCTATAATCGGGTGATGCCGGTGGACGAGATCGTCGCCAAGGTCGACGCGGTCGACGCCGGCGCGGTCCGTCGCGTTGCGCGACGCCTCCTGGAAAGCACGCCGACCCTGACCGCGATCGGCCCGCTTTCGCGCCTGGAGTCCTACGATAGCTTCCGGGGGCGGCTGGCGGCCTAGCGGCGTATTCCTCGAATCCGTCCGTGCCCCGTCGTCTCCGTCGCCCCGCCGTTCCCCGTCGCCCCACCGTTCCCCGTCGCCCTTGCGAAGGCAAGGGCTTGTGGCGAGAAAGCGGCGGCTGCCCCTCCCGTCGGGGATTTCGAACGGATTTCACCAGCAAACGCCGACGGCACGCGCCCCGGCCTCCGCCGGGGCGACGAGGGATGGTGTTGCCGAAGGGAGAAGACGGCATACGTCTTGAGAAACCGATAAAAACGGGGTGTATCCGGCGCGCGTATTGGGTCGATGGTCCCGAGCGCCACTTCAACGCGTCGGGACGGGCTCGTCGCCGGAATAGTCGTAGAACCCGCGACCGGTCTTGCGGCCGAGCCAGCCGGCCTCGACATATTTCACCAACAGCGGACAGGGCCGGTACTTGGAATCCGCAAGCCCGTCATACAGCACGTGCATCACCGCCAGACAGGTATCCAGGCCGATGAAGTCGGCCAGCTGGAGCGGACCCATCGGGTGGTTGGCGCCGAGCCGCATGGCGGTGTCGATGGAGTTCACGTTCCCGACACCCTCGTAAAGGGTGTAGACCGCTTCGTTGATCATCGGTAGCAGGATGCGGTTGACGATGAAGGCGGGGAAATCCTCGGCCACCGCGACGGTCTTGCCGAGCCGCTCGGCGAGGTCGTTGACCGCCGTGAACGTGTCCTGGTCGGTCGCGATGCCGCGGATGATTTCGACCAGCTGCATCACCGGCACTGGATTCATAAAATGCATGCCGATGAACTTGCCGGGCCGGTCGGTGACCGCGGCCAGGCGGGTGATCGAGATCGACGAGGTATTGGTGGCAATCAGCGCCGTCTCCGACAGATGCGGGACCAGCTCCTTCAGGATCGCGCGCTTGATCTCCTCGTTCTCGGTGGCTGCCTCGACAACCAGATCGGCATCGCCGAAGGCGGCGTGATCCTGGCCGGTCGCGATTCGCCCCATCGCCGCGCCGACATCGGCGTCGGTGATCTTGCCGCGGCTGGCCTGGCGCGAAAGATTTCGCTCGATCGAGGCAATAGCGCCGGACAGCGCCGCTTCCTGGACATCGAACAGGTGCACGTCTAGCCCCGCCAGCGCGCAGACATGCGCGATGCCGGAACCCATCTGTCCGGCACCGATGATGCCGACACGCTGGATCATTGATCTAACTCCCGTTGGCGAGGCGCCGGAAAAGGCGCCCGCCGGACTCCCTGATTAAGCCGCTGGGCCTAGGAGCCGTACCCTTGCTTGCCGAGCTCTTCGTCCAGCTCAGGCACCGCCTTGAACAGATCGGCGACAAGACCGAAATCGGCGACCTGGAAGATCGGCGCCTCTTCGTCCTTGTTGATCGCGACGATGACCTTGCTGTCCTTCATGCCCGCGAGATGCTGAATCGCGCCGGAGATACCGACGGCGATATAGAGATCCGGCGCCACCACCTTGCCGGTCTGACCGACCTGATAGTCGTTCGGGACATAGCCGGCATCGACCGCGGCTCGCGAGGCGCCGACCGCCGCGCCGAGCTTGTCGGCGACGGCCTCGATCATCGGGAAGTTTTCGCCGGACTGCATGCCGCGGCCACCGGAAATGACGATCCGCGCCGAGGTCAGTTCGGGACGCTCGGACGAGCTGAGCTCGGCCCCGACATAGCTGGACAGGCCGGAGTCACCCTTGCCGTCCACGGCCTCGATCGCGGCGGAACCACCCTCGGCGGCGACCGCCTCGAAGGCGGTGGTGCGCACGGTGATCACCTTGGTCGCGTCGGAGGATTTCACCGTCGCCATGGCATTGCCGGCATAGATCGGGCGCACGAAGGTATCGGCGTCGATCACCTCGGAGATTTCCGAGATCTGCTGCACGTCGAGCAGCGCCGAGGCGCGCGGCATGATGTTCTTGCCCTTGGTGGTGGCCGGGGCCACGATGTGGCTGTAGCCGTCGGCGAGAGCGACCACCAGATTGGCTACATTCTCGGCCAGGCCGTTGGCGTACTCGGCGGAATCCGCGACCAGCACCTTGGAGATGCCGGCGACCTTGGCGGCCTGCTCGGCAACCGCGCCGCAGCCGCTTCCGGCGACCAGCAGGGACATGTCACCGCCAATGGCCTGGGCGGCGGCCACCGCGTTCAGGGTCGCGGGCTTGAGTTCCGAATTATCGTATTCGGCGACGATCAGCGTAGCCATCTTTAGATCACCTTCGCGACATTGCGCAGTTTTTCGACCAGATCGGCGACATCCTCGACCTTGACGCCGGCTTCGCGCTTCGGCGGCTCGACGACCTTGAGGGTCTCCAGGCGCGGCGCCGGGTCGACACCGAGATCCACCGGGGACATCTGATCGATCGGCTTCTTCTTCGCCTTCATGATATTCGGCAGCGAGGCATAGCGCGGCTCGTTCAAGCGAAGATCGGTGGTCAGCACCGCCGGAAGCTTCAGGGTGACGGTCTCGAGACCGCCGTCGACCTCGCGGGTCGCCTGGAGCTCGCCGTCGCCGATTTCGAGCTTGGAGATGAAGGTTGCCTGCCCCCAGCCCAGGAGCGCGGCCAGCATCTGACCGGTCTGGTTGGAGTCATCATCGATCGCCTGCTTGCCGACGATGATCACCGAGGGGCCTTCCTTCTCGGCGATCGCCTTCAGCATCTTGGCGACGGCCAGCGGCTCGACATCGCCGTCATGCAGCACGTGAATGCCGCGGTCGGCGCCCATGGCCAGCGCGGTGCGGATGGTCTCCTGGCACTGCTGCACGCCGATCGAAACCGCGATCACCTCCTCGGCCTTGCCGGCCTCGCGGAGACGGATCGCCTCCTCGACGGAGATCTCGTCGAACGGGTTCATGGACATCTTGACGTTAGCCAGTTCGACACCCGTCTGGTCAGCCTTGACGCGGACCTTGACGTTGTAGTCGATGACCCGTTTTACGGGCACGAGCACCTTCATGGCGACTCCAACGATCTGCTGTGAAAATAGGACCCTCGCGAGGGACGCCCGGTCTTAGGAGAGCCATATCCAACTGTCAAGCATATGAACGATCATAAAGCGATTTGGCGAAGATTCCGAGGCGCGGCTTCGTCATCCCGCGCTTTTTCCGTCTCTCTCGCGAATGCTCATTGCTGTTCGGGAAAAATTCAACGCCGCGCGTGACTTCCCGAACCCGTCGCCCCATCTCAGCCTTCCAGAGGTCACCGCGTCCTCAAGGGCGACGGTCGCGGGTAATGGCCGGCGGAAAAATCAAGTCCGAGGTGGCGGCCAAGGAACAAAAACCAGGCAATATCGGTATCTCATCCCGTACGACTGGAGTTTTCCCGGACAGAAGTGCGCGCAAGCTGGGATGACGGAGGATTTTTGGGTGGGGGAGTAGCGCTACCCTAATGCGCCGCCGCCCAGCTGGCGCCTTCGCCGGCGTCGGCGATCAGCGGGACCGAGATGTCGACCGCCGGGTGGGCGGCGCCTTCCAAGACCTCCCGGACCAGGGCCTTGGTCGCCTCCATCTCGGCGTCGGGGACCTCGAACAACAACTCGTCATGCACGGTCAACAGCATGCGGGCGCCGAGGCCGGCGGCCTCCAGGGCCTTGGGAACCCGGACCATGGCGCGCTTGATGATATCAGCCGCGCTGCCCTGGATCGGCGCGTTGATGGCCGCGCGTTCGGAGAAGGAGCGGCGGGCCGGGTTGTTGTCCTTGATGCCGCCGAGATGCACCTTGCGCCCGAATAGGGTCTCGACATAGCCCTTCTCGCGCGCCTCGGTCTTGGCCGCGTCCATATAGGTGCGGATCTCGGGATAGCGTTCGAAATAGGCGTCGATATAGGCCTTGGCCTCGCTGACCGGGATGCGCAAGGTGCGCGAGAGCCCGAAGCTCGACATGCCGTAGATGATGCCGAAATTGATCGCCTTGGCGTTGCGCCGGACCATCGGGTCCATGCCCTCGATCGGCACGTTGAAGACCTCCGAGGCGGTCTGCGCGTGAATGTCGATGCCCTCGTGGAAGGCGCGCTTGAGGCTGTCGATATTGGCGATGTGGGCCACCAGACGCAGCTCGATCTGGGAATAGTCGACGCTGAGCAGGGTGTGGCCCGGCTCGGCAATGAAGGCGGTGCGGATCTTGCGCCCCTCCTCGGTGCGAACCGGGATGTTCTGAAGGTTCGGGTCGTTGGAGGAGAGCCGTCCGGTATTGGCCCCGGTCATCGAATAGGAGGTATGGATGCGCCCGGTCGCCGGGTTGATATCCTCGACCAGGGAGTCCGTGTAGGTGGATTTCAGCTTCGACATCTGGCGCCAGTCGAGCACCCTTGCCGGCAGGTCGTGGCCGTTCGCCGCCAGGTCCTCCAACACGTCGGCGCCGGTGGCATAGGCGCCGGTCTTGGTCTTCTTGCCGCCGGGCAGGCCCATCTGGTCGAACAGAATCTCGCCAAGCTGTTTCGGCGAGCCGATGTTGAACTCCGATCCCGCGAGCTTGTGGATCTCGATCGCCTGTTCCTCAAGACGGCGGGCGAAGTCGGCGGACATGTCGCGCAGGATCGCCGGATCCACCTTGATGCCGTTGTTCTCCATCTTCGAGAGCACCGGGATCAGCGGCCGCTCCAGGGTCTCGTAGACCGTCGCCATGCCGACCTTCGGCAGTTCCGGCTTCAAGACCCGATGCAGGCGCAGGGTCATGTCCGCGTCCTCGGCGGCGTAGTCCAGCGCCTTGTCCAGCGGCACCTCGGCGAAGGGGATCTGGGCCTTGCCCTTGCCGCAGACCTCCTCGTATTTGATGTTCACGTGGTCGAAATGCAGGCGCGAGAGCTCGTCCAGCCCATGGCCGTGCAAGCCGCCCTCCATCACGTAGGACAGGCACATGGTGTCGTCGACCGGCGCGACCGCGACGCCGCCATTGCCGGGCTGCATCATCACCAGCGCGTCGTATTTGATGTTGTGACCGATCTTCAGAACCCCTGGATTTTCCAAGAGCGGCTTCAGCCGCGCCATGGCGTCCTCGAAGGGGATCTGCTTCGGCGCCGGCGCGGTTTCGGACAACAGGCTGCCCTGACTATTGGCGCCGTGACGTAGCGGCACGTAGCAGGCCTTGCCCGGCGCGGTCGCCAGCGACAGGCCGACGACGACGGCTTGGGTGGCGTCGAGGGAACTGGTTTCGGTATCGAAGGCGACGACACCCAACTTCTCGGCCTCGGTGATCCAGCGGTCCAGCGCGTCGATTTCCTGAACCAGCTCGTAGCTCGCCTCACCGGCGGGCTCCTCCGCCGTGCTGTCCGAGGGCATCTCGTGACCGGCATCCGACAGCTCTGCCTCATAGCGCGCGATCAGACGCCGGAACCCCTGCTCCTTCAGGAATTCCAGCACCGTCGCCGGGTCCGGATCACGTACCCCCAGCGCCTCCAATGGTTCGGGCACGTCGACATCGGTCTTGAGGGTGACGAGGTCACGGCTGATCCGGGCCATCTCGGCATGCTCGATCAGGTTCTCGCGGCGCTTGGGCTGTTTGATCTCGCCGGCCCGCTCCAGCAGCGTATCGAGATCGCCGTATTCGGTGATCAATTGCGCCGCCGTCTTCACCCCGATGCCAGGCACGCCCGGCACGTTGTCGACCGAATCGCCGGCCAGGGCCTGAACGTCGATGACCTTGTCCGGCGCGACGCCGAACTTCTCCATGACCTCGGCGGCGCCGATCTCACGGTTCTTCATCGGGTCGTACATTGTGACGTCTGGGCCGACCAGCTGCATCAGGTCCTTATCGGAGGAGACGATGGTCACCTCGGCGCCGGATTCTTGCGCCAGCCTAGCATAGGTCGCGATCAGGTCATCCGCTTCGAAGCCGTCCATCTCCAGCGAGGCGACGTTGAAGGCCTTCACCGCCTGTCGGATAAGGTCGAACTGGGGGATCAATTCCTCGGGCGCCGGTGGCCGCTGGGCCTTGTATTGATCATAGATCTCGCTGCGAAAGGTCTTGCGGGAGGTATCGAAGATCACCGCGCAATGATCCGCATGCAGGTCCTCGATCAGCTTGATCAGCATGTTCGTGAAGCCGAACACCGCGTTGGTCGGCGTCCCGTCGGGCCGGCTCATCGGCGGCAGCGCGTGAAAGGCCCGGAAAATGAAGCCGGAGCCGTCAACGAGATAAAAGTGGGAGCGGCTGTTTTTCGCGGCGCTGTCGGTCTCGGCCATGGGGCGGTGTCCAGTTCGGGCGGTCCGGGTGGCGGGTCGGGACCGACTCTAGCGGCGTGACGGGGCTTGGCAAGAGCGGAGCGTGTCCGTGATGCCGGGCGCCCGCGATCGGCGGGAAACTTGCCCCTACCGCCTGGCCCCCGCATAATTCACCCATCGATCTCGGTTTTGGAGAGCCGCCATGCCCGCCATCGCCACCGTCCCGGCCGCCACCGTCCCGGCCGCCACCGTCCCGGCCAAGGTCCGCTATATCAACGCCGAATGGCGCGACAATCCCGAGAGCCCGCGCATCGGCTCCAAGGAATCCCGGCGTGCCAACACCGCCTATCAGCCGGTGGACATTCACGACGCCCGACCCCGGATCGCGGCGGGAGAGATCGGCCTCGACAAGACCGGCTTCACGCTCTCGACCAACAAGACGGCTTGTACCGATTTTCGCGACGACGAGGTGATCAAGCGCGACTACCTGCCCGAGATGCGCGATCTGGTGTGCCGGCTTACCGGCGCCAAGGCCGCCTATCACTACAGCCATCTGGTGCGCACCGAGACGCCTGTCGATTTCAACGACGGCTACGCGCGGTTCGTGCATTGCGACTACAATGTCCGGCGCATCGAGGAGATGTCCGAGACGGTGCTCCGCAACCACGGCGTCGAGCCGGAGAAAGGCTGGAAATACGCCTGGTTCAACACCTGGCAGCCTTTCGACAACCCCGCAATCAACAACCCGCTCGCTTTCATCGACGCCGGCTCGCTACCCCGCGAGGACGTGATCGACTACTATTACACGGGCCGCAATCGCGACAGCCTCGTCGCCGCGCCGGTCTACAGCCCGGCTCATCGCTGGTGCTATTTCCCGGAGATGAGCACCGAGGAAGTGATCGTGCTCAAGCAGATGGACCAGCGCCCTGACCGGGTCGTCTATTGCCCGCATACCTCCTTCGACAATCCCCTGGTCGGCGGCGACGCCCCGCCCCGCCGGAGCATCGAGACCCGTATCGTCGCGGTATTCGAGGAAGACTAGGGACCGCGCGCTCCACTCCTTCAGCGAGAAAAGGCTGCTTGTCATGAGCAAGGGCGTGGTTCTGGTCATCGGCGCGGGAGACGCCATGGGCGGCGCGATCGCGAAACGCTTCGCGCGCGAGGGCTATGAGGCAGTGATGACGCGTCGGACCGCCGAGAAACTCGAATCCCTGGCCGAGGAGATTCGCGCGGCGGGCGGCGTCGCGCATCCCTTCGGCGTCGACGCCCGGCGCGAGGAGGCGATGGTTCCCTTCATCGAGAAGGTGGAAAACGAGATCGGACCGATCGAGGTCGCGGTCTACAATATCGGCGGCAATGTGCGCTTCGGCATCGCCGACACCACGGCGTGGGTGTTCTTCAAGGTCTGGGAGATGTGCTGCTTCGGTGGGTTCCTGACCGGGCGCGAGGTCTCCAACCACATGCGCAAGCGCGGGCGCGGCACGATCCTGTTCACCGGCGCCACCGCTAGCCTGCGCGGCGGCGCCGGTTATTCCGCCTTCGCGGCCGGAAAGCACGGGTTGCGCGCCCTGGCCCAATCCATGGCCCGCGAGCTTGGCCCGGAGGGCATTCATGTCGGTCATGTCGTCATCGACGGGGCCATCGACACCGCCTGGATCAAGGAACAGTTCCCGGATCGCTACGCGCTGAAGGAGAAGGACGGCATCCTCGACCCTGACGCGATCGCCGAGGTCTATTGGTCGTTCCATTGCCAACCGCGCAATGCCTGGAGTTTCGAGACCGATATCCGGCCCTGGACGGAGACGTGGTGACGGCGTGTCTCCGGCGGGCGAATATCCCGGCGATTTTCGAGCGACTATCATTCGCTTGCCCCGTCGTCCTGGCGCGAGGCGGGACCTCGCGATGCCGGTCGAGCCGACGATTGATCACGCCGATGGCCCCGACCCGGAGGCCCCGCCTTTCGCCAGGGCGACGGTATAAGGGCAACGGCGGTAGAGCCTCGGTTACCCCATGACCGCGCGCACCCTCATGCTGCAAGGCACCGGCTCGGATGTGGGGAAATCCCTTCTGGTGGCCGGGTTGTGCCGGATCGCGGCGCGCCGAGGAATGGCGGTGCGGCCTTTCAAGCCACAGAACATGTCGAACAATGCCGCGGTCACCGTCGACGGTGGGGAAATCGGCCGCGCCCAGGCCCTGCAAGCCCGCGCCGCCGGGGTCGAGGCGACGGTCCACATGAACCCCGTCCTTCTGAAGCCTGAATCCGAGACCGGTGCCCAGATCATCGTTCAAGGGCGCATGCGGGGTCACGCCAAGGCGGGGGCCTATCAGGCGATGAAAGCCGAGCTTCTGGGCGCGGTGCTGGACAGCCACGCGCGTCTGGCGGCGCAAGCCGATCTGGTGATCGTCGAAGGCGCCGGCAGCCCCGCCGAAGTCAATCTGAGGGCCGGTGACATCGCCAATATGGGTTTCGCCGAGGCCGCCGACGTCCCAGTCGTTCTGGTCGGCGACATCGACCGGGGCGGGGTGATCGCGAGCCTGGTCGGCACCAAGGCGGTGATGAGCGACGATGACGCAAGCCGAGTCGCGGGCTTTATCGTGAACAAATTTCGCGGCGACTTGTCGCTGTTCGACGGCGGCGTCCGCGAGATCGAGCGCCGAACCGGCTGGCCGTGCCTCGGAGTCGCACCCTGGTTCGCCGAGGCCAACAGACTACCCGCGGAGGACGCGGTCGGCTTGCGCCAAATGGGCACGAAAGCCAGGGACGGCATCAAGATCGCGGTGCCGATGCTCGCGCGGATCGCCAATTTCGATGATCTCGACCCGCTGCGCCTGGAGCCCGCGGTTTCGGTTCTGATGATCGAGCCGGGCCAAGCGATCCCCGGAGACGTGGATCTCGTGTTGCTGCCGGGAAGCAAGTCGACGATCGGGGATCTCGCGTTCCTGCGCGCGCAAGGCTGGGATGTCGATATCCACGCCCATGTCCGGCGCGGGGGCCGGGTTCTCGGCCTGTGCGGCGGCTATCAGATGCTGGGCCGCCGGATCACCGATCCCGAGGGGGTCGAGGGCCCGCCCGGCGAGGTGGAGGGGTTGAGGCTGCTGAACGTGGAGACCATCCTCGGCGGAACCAAGACCCTGACACGGGTGGCTGGCCGCGATCTGGTTCATGACGCGGCCATCGAGGGATACGAGATCCATATCGGACGCACCGAGGGTCCCGACCGCGCCCGTCCGCTAGTTGAAATCAGCGCCGACGGCGAGGCGGCCAAGCCGGACGGCGCGTGTTCCGCCGACGGGCTCGTCACGGGCTGCTATGTCCACGGCCTTTTCGCCGCCGACGGCTATCGCCGCGCGGTGCTGAGGGCGCTGGGCGGCCATGGCGAGGAAGGCTTGCGTTTCAACGACGCGATCGAGGACGTGCTGGACCGATTGGCCGAGCATCTGGAAACACATCTCGATATCGACCGTCTGTTCGCGCTTGCGCGTTGAGGACGGGTCTGTATGGTGGCGGGCCTACGACAGGATCGGTCCCAGGAGAGGTTCATGCGTCGTCTTCTAACACTGTTCGGAGCCTTGCTTTTTCTCATGACAGCAAACAACGCCGAGGCTCAGGACCTCGAAAATCAGCTCTACCTTGATCTCAAGGACGGTCGGGTGGTCATCGACCTACGCCCCGACGTCGCGCCCCAGCATGTCGAGCGCATCAAGGAACTGACCCGCCAGGGGTTCTATGACGGGATCGTGTTTCACAGGGTGATCGAGGGTTTCATGGCCCAGACCGGCGATCCGACCGGCACCGGCATGGGCGGCTCCGGCGAAAAGCTGAGGGCTGAGTTCTCCAGCGCCCCCTTCGTGCGCGGCACGGTGGGCATGGCGCGCTCGCAGGACCCGAACAGCGGCGACAGCCAGTTCTTCATCTGCTTCGGCGACGCTCAGTTTCTGAACGGCCAATACACGGTCTGGGGCGTGGTGAGCGAGGGCATGGAATTCGTCGACAACATCACCCGCGGCGAGCCGCCGGCGAATCCGGATCAAATCGTCAGAATGCAGGTCGCCGCCGACGCCCAATAGCGGCGTACCGCCGGTCACGGAAATCCGCCCCACCAAGACACCGGCGCCCTGACGAAGGTCAGGGCTCTCGCCGCCTCGGTTTGACGGCCAAGGTCGGTCGTGCTCGTAACCAGCGGTGGCGCCTTCGTCGTCCTCGGCACAAGCCTTCACCGGGGCGACGGGAAAGAGCCTTCAAGGCGTCCCAGGATGTTCCCAGGCCGCAATAAGCGCAAGCTGTGACGACGAATGCGCGGGAGCGTCGAAATCCCGACGAACCCTAATCCGCGTAATCTGGCTCCTTACGGTCGAGGATCCGCTTGAGGGCGTCGAAATGCCATTCGGCGTTGGCCCGCCCGCCATAGCGCATGGCCGAACCGCGATAGGTATTGTAGGTCTTCTTGATAACCGGCTCCGACAGCTTGCGCAGGGGCCGACCCGTCCACATGGCATAAAGCTGCACCTGGGCCACACGCTCCAGGTAATAGAGCCGGTCATAGGCCTCGGCGATGGTGTTGCCGAGAGTAAGCGCCCCGTGATTGGCCATCAGCATGACGGTGTTGTCGCCGCAAGCCTTGGCCAACCGCGCGCCCTCCGCCGGGTCGAGGCCCGGGCCGTCATAGGACTCATCGTAGCCGGTCTTCATCATGGTACCGAGCTCGGTCTGACCGATCGGCTGGATTTGCTGGTCTTCCAGGCGGGTCAGCGCGCTGGCATAGGGCATATGGGTGTGGAAGACCGCCGCGGCGTGTTCCATGGTTTTGTGCATCGGCGCGTGGATGCAATAGGCCGACCGCTCGACGATACCCTCGCCCCGCTTCACCTCGCCGTCATAGCCGACCTCCATGAAGCAGCTCGCCGTCACCTCGGACCAATGGGTGCCGAAGGGGATCTGATAGTAACGGTCGTCATATCCCGGAACCCGATAGGTCAGATGGTTGAAGATCCCCTCGTGCAGGTCATGCATGACGGCGCAACGATGCGCGGCGGCGAGGTCGATCCGGGCCTGCCATTGCTCGTCGGTATGGCCTTGGGCCTGGGCTTTTGAAGAGACGAAGTTCATCGGACGCTCCCTGCTTGAAGGTAAAAGGGATTGAGTTTGGCCGGCAGTTTCCTCCCGCCCGGCCTTTCGGTCAATCGCCCGGCTCCAATAAGCAGCCGGCGGATGGCGCGTGACCTACAGGCCCGCCGCCTTGGCGATCTCGGAATAGCTGTCGCGGCGCGCCTGCTCGCTATGCGCCCAGGTGACAATGGCGACCTCGTCCACGCCGACCCGTTCGGCGAGCTCCCGGGTGCGCGTCATGACCTCCTCGCCGGTGCCGACGAAGGAGGACTTGCGCAATTCGGCGATCCGCGCCTCCTCGCGCTCGTTGTAGGAATGCGCGAGCGCCTCTTCCGGGCTTTCGAAGGTCAGATGCATGCCGCGATCACGATAGAGTTGCCACCGGGCCCGCGAAGTATAGTGGTACTGAGCCTCCTCGTGGGTCTCGGCGGCCAGCGCCCAGACACAGATCCCGGAGCGTGGCTCGGGATGCCGGGCGCTCGGCTTGTAGTTCTCGCGATACAGCTTGAGGGCCTGCTCCCCCATGGCGCCGTCCGAGAAGAACCAGGCGAAGGAATACGGCATGCCGAAATAGGCGGCGACCTGGGCGCCGTAGGCCGAGCTGCCGAGGATCCACAATTCCGGCGCTGTTTCACCCTGGGGCTGAGCCTTGAGGCGAGCGAAGGTATGGCCCTCTTGAAGCGGCTCCCCATGAACCCAGGCATCGAGATCCATCACGTCGTTCGGGAACTGGTTGGGTCTATCGGCAGCCTGGGGATTGAGCGCGTAGGCGGTCAACCCGTCCGAGCCCGGCGCCCGCCCGAGCCCCAGATCGATCCGTCCAGGGGCCAGGGCGTCCAGGACGCGAAACTGCTCGGCCACCTTGAAGGGCGAATAATGCGGCAACATGACCCCGGCGCTCCCGATCCGGATGCGCTCGGTGGTCGCGGCGATCGCGGCGATAACGATCTCCGGCGCGGTGCCGACAATGGCCGGGTGGTTGTGGTGCTCGGAAACCCAGAACCGATGGAAACCGAGATCCTCGCAATGCTTGGCGAGCGCGACCGTCTCGCGGATCGCCGCGCCTTGCGGACGCCCCGCGACGGCGATGGATTGGTCTAGTACGGACAGACGCAAGGGAGTACTCCGGTCAGGTTATCGTGGACGGCGGAACCCCGGCCTCGTGTTTTTCGGTCGCGCGCGACGTGTCTTGCCAGCCCACGGCGCTGCGGGTCCAGATCTGTGTACTCGCCTCGATCGCCTTGGGGTCATCCAGTGAACCGGCCTTCAAGGACATATGCGTCGGCCGCGCGGTCGAGCAAACATAGATCGGCGAGCCACAGGTTTCGCAGAACGCCTCGGTCACCGTGTTGCCGCTGTCGGTCGGGCGATCCCAGGTCCTGGGCGCCGCGCCCTCGAACGTCACGGCGTCGCGGGAGACCAGAAGACCGGTGTGGAAAGCACTCCCCGTCGCCTTTTTACAGTCGGTGCAGTGACAGTGATAGATCCGAAGCGGCTCCTCGGCGCATTCATATCGAATGGCGCCGCACGCGCAGCCGCCGGCAAAAGGGATTTTCATGATCTTTTACTCCCGTTGTTCCAACACGCCGCCGAGAATTTCCCCGTTGTGCTCGCCCACCGACGCCACCCAGGCGCGCGCGCCGACATCGGCGGCGGTGAACAGCATCGGCGTGTTTGCAACACGATAGACCGCGCCGTCGTCGGTCACGTCGACCGCCGCGCCGCGCTCGTCGACATGCGAGCGGTCCATGGATTGCGCCAGGGTCAGATATCGCGCACAGGGACAGCCGGCCTGGTTGATCCGCCGTTCCGCTTCCTCCGCGGTAATCCCGGCGATTTCCGCCTCGATCACGGTCAGCAGCGTGTCCCAATTCTCGATCCGCGTCCGCGCCTCGGCGAAGCGGGAGTCGGTGATCAAGTCCTCGCGCTCGATGCTCCGGCACAAGGCGGCGAAGTTCAGCTGGCTGACCGGGGCCACCATGAGAAACCCGTCGGATGCCCGGATCGGCGCGAAGATCGGCGCCTTGGCGGGGTTCTCCACCTGGGCGGCCTGATATTCATGGGCCATCATGTTGTGGATCGCATCGATCATCGCGACGTCGATGCGCTGTCCCCTCCCTGTTCGGTCGCGTCCAAACAGGGCCGCGTTGATCGCCGCGCAGGCATGCACGCCGCCCATGAAATCGGGCGCGTTGCTACGATGGCGGAGCGGACGGTCGAGCGTCGTCTCATAGTCCATCATCATCATGTCGAAGCCGCTGGAAGCGTTGATGATGGTGGCGAAAGCCGGCTTGCGTGCGTCCGTGCCGGTTTGCCCGTACCCGGAGATCGAGCAGTAGATCAGATCCGGCTTGATCGCGCGCAGGCTCTCATAGTCAAGGCCCAGACGAGCCATTACGCCGGGGCGGTAGTTTTCCAGAACCACGTCGACGCCGGGTAGCAAGCGATGGATCGCGGCGATCGCCTCGGGTGCCTTCAGGTCAAGCTCGATGCTTTTCTTGCCGCAGTTGAGATGTCCGAAATAGGCACTCTTCTCGCCTTGGAAAGGCGGGGCGTTGCGCATCACCTCGCCGCCGGGCGGTTCCACCTTGATCACCTCGGCGCCCATGTCGGCCATCAGGCGCGAGCAGTAGGGCCCGGCCACGTACATGGTGAAATCCAGCACCCGCACACCAGAGAGTGGCCCCGGCGCCGAGGCTTCTTCCACCGCGGATTCCCGCGTCGTCTCGGCCATCTCAGATCCCCATCGCGCGGCCCGAGCGCCGCGGATCGGCGCCGCCGGTGATCAGCCCGGTTTCCAAGTTCGCGCTGATCGCGCAGACCCCGGCCACCGAATCCGATCTCGGGCCGTGCCACTCAACGTCGTGTCCCAGACCGGCCAAGGTCTCGCCCACCTCGGGCGCGATGCCTTCCTCGATGACCAGACGGCCCGGCTTGGCGGCGTGCGGCTCGAAGGAATTCGGCTGGCTATGGGTGGTGAAGCGGGGCGCCTCGATCGCCGGCTGAATATCCATCCCGAACACCAGATGGTTGAGCAGAACCTGCAACATCCCTTGTGGTTGCGCGTCGCCGCCGGGCGCCCCGAAGGGCATGGCGAGTTTGCCGCGCTCCAGAACCATCGCCGGATTGGGTGTGAGCCGAGGCCGCTTGCCGGGCGCGATCGCCGAGGCGTGGCCCTCCATGGCGAAGGACTGCGAGCCCCGCGCGGACGGGCAAAAGCCCAGTCCCGGGATCGCCGGGCTCTCAAAGGACACGTCGCTCGGCGTGATCGAACAGACATTGCTGGCCTTGTCCATGGTGCAGGTATAGGAAGTATCCGCCGCCGCGAAGGACGCCGAACGATCCACATGCGGCGCGAAGGAGACGCCGCCGTAACCGGCGATCTCTCCCGCCGGCGGCATGCCTGGCCAAGCCGCGCCCGGGTCGATCTGGCCGCGCCGCTCCGCCGCGAAATCCCGCGACAGCAGGCGCTCAATCGGCATGTCGATGACGTCGGGGTCGCCGTAGTACTTCTCGCGATCGGCGAAGACCAGCTTCATCGTCTCGGCGAGCGTATGCACATATTCCGCCGAATTGTGCCCCATGGACTGAAGATTACAGCCCTCGACGATCCGCAGCATCTGCAGCAATGTCGGCCCCTGGCACCAGGGCCGGCAGCTATAGACCCTGTGGCCGGCGAAATCGATGCTCAGCGGCTCCTCGACCGGAGTACGATATTCAGCCAGATCCTCCGCCGCCATCAGGCCGCCGTTCTCCTCGTGGAAGGCGACGATCTTCCGGGCGATATCGCCGACATAGAAGGCGTCGCGCGCGGCTTGCAGGGCGGCCTCGCGGCCACGACCGGCGGCGGCGGTCTCCTCGTCGGCCATGAATTGCAGGCTGGCCGCCAGATCGCTTTGAACCAGCAGGTCCCCGACCTCGGGCGGCTTGCCGTCCTTCAGCCAGATCGCCGCGTTGCTGGGCCAGCGGCGGTAATTCTCTTGATAGCGTTCAATGAACTTCGCCATCACCGGATGCACGGTGAAGCCGTCTCGGGCATAGCGGATCGCCGGTTCCGCGACCTCGGCGAAGGGCATGGTTCCGTAGCGCGATAGAGCGGTAATCCAAGCATCCGGGCCGGCCGGAACGACCGTGCGCAAAAGCCCCAGCGGGATCTCGCCACAATGTTGCTTGGTGAACATCCCGAGGCTCGCCGCCCTGGGCCAGGCGCCGAGCCCGGCGATACTGACCACCTTGTCCTGCTCGGCGAGATAGATCAGCATCGGCGCGACACCGGAGAACTGCACCTGGTCGCTGTGCACGATACCCAGCGCGATACCGGCGGCGACCCCCGCGTCGATCGCGTTGCCGCCAGCCTCGAGCATCTTTAGCCCGGCCTCGGCGGCGAGATAATGGCCGGCGACGACCATATGGCGCCGCGCCGTGATCATTGGCTGTTGCGGTAGCTCGGTCATCCCGCGTCCTTTCCCGCGTTATTCCTCGTAACGAGGATGACACAGATTCACCCCGTCCACCGAACCGTCACGTCGATCGACCGGCGGAAATCGCGTATCTGCGCCCAAGGCCTTGACCTTCCAGTAACTGGAAGCACCATGTTTCGAGTTCATCCGCGGAGCATGCGCATGGCCGAGCACAATCACCAGCACCAAGAACATTGTGGGCACGCCGACCATTGTCATGGTCATCAGACCCGCGCGCTCTCGCCCGAGGAGCTAGAGCGCGGCGGCTATATCTGCCCCATGTGCGCGGGCGTCTGGAGCCCGGTTCCCGCCGCCTGCCCGAAATGTGGGATGGCGCTCGACCCCGTGGACATCACCGCCGATACCGGCCCCAACCCCGAGCGCGTGGACATGACCCGGCGGTTCTGGATCGCGGCCTCGCTTACCCTGCCGCTCATGGTCATCGCCATGGGACGCCACATGGCGCCGGCGATCTTCGGCTTGGTACCGGACTGGGCGCTGGGCATCGCGGAGTTGATCTTGGCCACCCCCGTGGTGGTCTGGTGCGGCAAGCCCTTTCTGGAGCGCGGCTGGGCCTCGATCCGGACCGGCAACCCGAACATGTTCACCCTGATCATGATCGGCACCGGCGCGGCGTTCCTGTTCAGCATTCTCGCCGTCGCCGCGCCCACGATCTTTCCCAGCGCGTTCAAGACCCCTTCCGGCGCGGTCGGCCTGTATTTCGAGGCGGCGGCGGTGATCATTACCCTGGTGCTTCTCGGCCAGGTGCTGGAGATCGGCGCCCGGGAGCGGGCGAGCGGCGCGCTGAGGGCCCTGCTGGATCTGACGCCCAAGACCGTGCGCCTGATCAACGGCGTCGGCGGCGAGACGGAGGTCGTGCTATCCGCCGTCTCCGTCGGCGACCGCCTGCGCCTTCGGCCGGGTGACGCGGTGCCGGTGGACGGCATCATTGTCGAGGGGAGCGGCGCCGTCGACCAATCCATGGTGACCGGCGAGCCGATCCGGGTTCATCTCTCCGTCGGCGATCCGGTGATCGGAGGCACCTTGAACGGTAACGGCACGATGATCATCCGGGCGGAAAAGATCGGGGCCGAGACCCTGCTGTCGCGGATCGTCCAGCTCGTGGCCCAGGCCCAGCGCTCCCGCGCGCCGATCCAGGCGCTCGCCGACCGGGTCTCGGGCTTTTTCGTGCCGGCGGTGATCATCGCGGCGCTTCTCGCCTTCGCCGCCTGGGCGCTCTGGGGACCGCCGCCGTCGATGGCGCATGGGCTGGTCGCGGCGGTATCGGTGCTGATCATCGCCTGCCCCTGCGCGCTCGGGCTGGCGACGCCGATGTCGATCATGGTGGCCTCCGGTCGAGGCGCCGAGGCCGGCATTCTAATTCGCGACGCCGAGGCCCTGGAGCGCCTGGCGAGCGTCGATACGATTCTGGTCGACAAAACCGGCACCCTGACCGAGGGCCGACCGCGCCTGGTCGAGATCGTTCCCGGCGACGGGTTCCAGGCGGTCGAGGTGCTCGGATACGCCGCCACCCTGGAGCTTGGCAGCGCGCATCCGCTCGCGAGCGCGATCGTCGCCGAGGCCGAGGCCCGCCACATGCCGCTCGCCGAACCACGCGACTTCATCTCCGACACTGGTCATGGTGTGAGCGGCACCGTTGAGAATAGACGCGTCATGCTCGGCTCGGCGCGCTACCTCGAAGCCGCCGGTGTCGCGGTCGCTCCCTTTGCCCGCGCCGCCGCCGAACGCCGCGCGAAAGGCGCGACCGTGCTCTTCGCGGCGATCGACGGCGCGGCGGCGGGGATGCTGGTGATCGCCGACGAGGTCAAGGCCACCGCCGAGGACACGGTCGCCAGCCTCGCCGGGCTCGGCATCGAGGTGATCATGCTGACCGGCGACAACGAGGTGACCGCCAATGCCGTGGCGGGCCTGCTCGATATCAAGCATGTCGAGGCGGACCTGCTACCCGAGGACAAGCACGCGATCCTTCAGGGTTTGCGCGAGGACGGGCGCGTGGTCGCGATGGTCGGCGACGGGATCAACGACGCCCCGGCCCTGGCCCGGGCCGATGTCGGCATCGCCATGGGCACCGGCAGCGACATCGCCATGGAAAGCGCCGCGGTCACCCTGGTCGGCGGCGACATCTCGGCCGTGGTCCGCGCGATCACCCTCGGCCGCGCCACCATGGCGAATATCCGCCAGAACCTGTTTTTCGCCTTCGCCTATAACGCGATCGGGATCCCCGTCGCGGCGGGCTTGCTCTATCCGCTCTTCGGTTTGCTGCTGAGCCCGATGATCGCGGCGGCGGCGATGAGCCTCAGTTCGGTTTCGGTGATCTCGAACGCCTTGCGGCTCAAGCGCGCCAGGCTCTAATCTCTCGGCCAACGTGGCCAAGCAAACTTTTCCGATACGAAGGATGAGACCCGATGACATGGAAACGCGTGGTGCTGGAAATCGGCATGGGCACCGATATTCGCGGCGGCGATCACACCAAGGCCGCCGTCCGAGCATTGAAGGACGCGCTCTGGCATAACTCGCTGGGCATCGGCGAGGTGGTCGGCCAGGACAGCGACGCCATGCGGGTCGAGGTCACCATCGGCGTTCCCAAGCCCGATCAGGTCGACACCGCCCAGGTTCTGGCGGTTCTGCCCCATGGCACAGGCACGGTCACCTGTGTCGAGGGCGGGCTCGAGATCCCGAACCCGGCCAAGGCGGACGTGACCCTGATCGCCCACGCGGCGGCGGCGGTCTATCTCGATCTGCCGGACGACTACACCCTGGCGGGAGCGTCGTCATGACCGTCAAGCGCGTGATCCTGGAAATGGGCGCCGGCAACGACCTACATGGCGGCGACTACACCAAGGCGGCCCTGCGCGCGGTCCAGGACGCCCTTCATCACAGCTCGCTCAGCTTCGTTGGCACCCTCAAGGTCGACAAGTCCAAACTTCTGGTCGACGTCACCATCGGCGTGCAGGAACCGGACAAGGTCGACGCCGACAAGGTCAAGGCCTCGCTCCCGGTCGGCGTGGTGACGGTCAAGGTCGTCAAGGGCGGCCTCGACATGCCGGACGCGTCGGGTGGAGACAAGGCGGTCATCGCCTCGGCGGCGATCCAGGTGATGGTGGACGTTTAGGGGATTTAGCCCGAGGGCGTCGGGGAGGCTTCGCTGGGCGTCCCGCCGACGAGACCGGTTCGCTTTTTCGACATCCGCCAACCAAGCCTGGGATTGAGGCGACCGGCCATCAGCCAACATCCAAGCAGCCCGAGGCCGGTAGCGGCGAAAACACCGGATATCGGCAAGAACAAGAGCGTCAGCCAGGCGAGGCCGGGCGACACGATACCCGAGACATCCCTGAAGCTCGAATAGACCGCGGACATCTCCGTGCGTTCCGAGGGCTTGACCGACATCAGGAAGGGTAGGCCGGCGACGATGTCCAACAAAACCAGAAACGCCGAACCGACGATCAAGAGCAAAACGGTCGCCCACGGCATGCCCGCGGCGAAACCGGCGACCACAAAGGCCATGGCGCTGCACAGACAACCGGCACGACCGGCCGTTCTTACGCTGCCCCGCTCGACCCATTTCAACATGAAAGGGGTCAGGAACAGCATGGAATTGCTGATCGACAGAACGATCCCGCCGACATTCTCGCCTAGTCCGTTCTCGATCGCGAAAACCGGCACATAGACCACATATGCCCACCACCCGCATGAACGGACCACCGCGAAAAGCCACCCCATGACCAGACGCGGCTGGGCGAAGAAGCGGCCGAGATAGGCGACGGGATTGGGTGTCGGTGCCCGCGCTCGGGTGATCAGCTTGCCGTTACCGAGGCGCATCCACCAGAAGATGACCAGGAGCAAAATGGCCGACCCGCCCGCTACCAGGAAAGGCGCGGGCTCCCAGAGTTGCAGCAGCCAGACCCCACCCGCCGGACCAATTGTCCAGGACGCCGCGCTGTAAAAGAGCCGAAGCGTCTCGCAACGCCCGAGATCGGCGCTCGCCACATAGTCCAGCACATAGGCGTTGAAACAGACGAAAACCGTCACCGTCGCGGCCATGTTCAAGGCGAGGGCCACCGCGACCCATTGACCGTCTCCGAAGACAATCAGGCCCGCGCTCAGCACATAGGACAGCGCGCCGGCGGAATAGAGCCAGCGCCGGGGCACGTAGCGGGCCAGCCAGGGCGCCAGCAGGCCCCAGACCATGGAGAGGACGCCGATGGCAAAATAGATTTCCGACACCAGGCTCGAATCCCGGTAGGCGCGGTACATCACGATCGGGAACACGGAGATCAGCATTCCGCGGGTAACCGCCTCGGTTCCCGCGAGCACGGCGAAGCCTCGCGCGCTCGGAACGGGCGTGTGCCGCAAAAGCTCGGGGATACGGCGCTGGAACATGCCTGATGATCTCTGGTTGCCTGCTAGATCAGATCAGGAAAACACCTCCCGTGCTGCGCCACATGCGACCCGCCGAGAACTTTTTTCATGGCGGATGACGGGTTTGAAACAATGAGCGACCCGTCACTCTCACCCAAATGCCGGATCAGCCTCGATCTCTCTCACGAGCCACTCATACAGACGCTTGATCCGCGGGTCGTGCTGGAGTTCGGCGCGGCAGACCAGATACCAGGCGCCGGTCTGCTCGACCTCGATATCGAAGGGCCGCGTGAGGTAGCCGTCGCCGAGGTCGCGGCTCATGAAGGGACCCATGGAAAGCATCACGCCCTCGCCGGTCAGCGCCGCCTCGTGGGCGAGGAGTTGGGTGTCGAGCTTGGGACCGATCCTTCCCGCGAGTTCCGGTACCCCCGCCGCCTCCAGCCAGGCGCGCCAGTCATCGGTGCTGGAATAGACCTGGAACAGAGCGTGTTCCGCCAGATCCGCCGCCGCGCGAAGGCCCGGCGGCTCGGCTATCAGATCCGGCGCGCAGATCGGGAAGACCCGCGCGCGATAGAGGAACATATGGTGCCAGCGCGGGTCCGGCTCTGTGGTGTAGATCAAGCTGACATCGGCGGGCGCGGGATCGAACTCCCAATCCCGAAACGCGGTGTGCAGCACCAGCGGCAGGTCCGGGTTGTCGCGGCGAAATCTTCCGAGCCTGGGCGCCATCCAATGCACCGCGACCGAGACATAGACTTGCAGCACCAGCCCCTGATTCGCCGCCAGCCGGCGCATCGCCTCGGTCCCATCGGCGATCCGCTCGAAAGCATCCTTCAGAACCGGCGCGTAGAGCAGCCCCGCCTCGCTCAGCCGCACCGAGCGGCCGATCCGGTGGAATAGCGGGACGGCCAGTTCCGCCTCCAGATTCTTTACCAGATGGCTGACGGCGGAATGGGTGACATTGAGCTCTTCCGCCGCCGCGCGAAAGCTCTCGTGTCGGGCGGCGGCCTCGAAGGCGCGCAGCCCTTTCAGGGACGGTAGGCGGGGCATCGGTTCTCGGGTCCGCGAGATGGTGGTTTTCTGGTTATTTAATCTAACCAATAGGTCGGATTTTGTCCCTTGTATTCTTTCCGGTTCCGCTGAATATCCGAGGAATCGCACTTGGCTGGGGGAACCGGCATGAATGTTGAAGCGCCTATCGAACGCCGCCGGGGTGGCCGCGTCGCCCGCCAGGCTCAGCGCGCCGCGCCAATTCCCGACGCCAAGCGCCCCGTGCGCGGCGGTCTGGAAAGTGGACGTTACCAGCCGCTCACCCAAGCCGAGATCGAGAAAGTGCATCGCGCGGCGCTCGACGTGCTGGAGACAATCGGCCTGTGCGACGCGATTCCCAGCTGTGTCGAGGTGGTGACGGCGGCGGGCGGACATCTGGACCCGAGTGGGCGTCTGATGTTCCCACGCGCGCTGGTCGAGGACACCATTGCCAAGGCCGCGCGGGGCTTCACCTTGCATGCCCAGGACCCGCGTCACGACATGGAGCCCTGGGGCACCAAGACCTATTTCGGCACCGCCGGCGCGGCGGTTCACATGGTCGACGCGGTCACCGGGGAGTATCGCGATTCGACCCTGCGGGATCTCTATGATCTGGCGCGGCTGGTCGACGCCATGGATCACGTGCATTTCTTCCAGCGCATGATCGTGCCCCGCGACATGGTCGAACCCGACGCCATGGACATCAACACCTGCTACGCCTCGGTCATGGGCACCAGAAAGCATGTCGGCACCAGCTGGGTCCTGCCGGAACATCTGGAAGCGTGTTTCGAGATGCTGCATGCCATCGCGGGCTCCGAGAAAGCCTGGCGTGAGCGCCCCTTCGTTTCGATGTCCAGTTGCTTCGTGGTGCCGCCGCTGAAATTCGCCGAGGATGCCTGCAAGGTGCTCGAGGTCGGGGTTCGCGGTGGCATGCCGATCCTGCTCCTGGCGGCGGGACAGGCGGGCGCCACCAGCCCGGCGGCGCTGGCCGGCGCGATGGTCCAGGAGGTCGCGGAGGTGCTGGCGGGTCTGGTCTATGTCAACGCCATCAAGCCTGGCGCGCCGGCGATTTTCGGCACCTGGCCCTTCGTCTCGGACCTGCGCACCGGCGCCATGTCCGGCGGCAGCGGCGAGCAGGCGTTGCTGATGGCCGGCTGCGCCCAGATGGCGCATTACTACGATCTGACCGGCGGAGTTTGCGCCGGCATGGCCGATTCCAAGATCCCCGACGCCCAGGCCGGCTATGAGAAGGGTTACAACCACGCCCTGGTCGGCAACTCACCGGCCAATCTGATCTACGAATCCGCCGGCATGCACGCCAGCTTGCTCGGCGCCTGCATGGAAAGCGTGATCATCGACAACGAATCCATCGGCGCGACCCTGCGAACCATCCGGGGCATCGAGGTGACCGAGGACAGCCTATCGGTGGAAGCGATCCGCGCCGCCTGTATCGGCGGCCCGGGCCATTTTCTCGGCCATCCGCAAACCCTCGAGCTGATGGAAAGCGAATATGTCTATCCCGTCGTCGGTGACCGGGACAGCCCGAAGGAGTGGGTCGAACGCGGGTCGACGTCGATCGTTGAGAAGGCACGCGCCGAAAAAGAACGGCTATTGGCGTCGCATTTCCCCGATCATGTCGCTAGCGAGATAGATGACCGAATCCGTGAACGCTTGGATATCAAGCTACCAAGGGAACAGATGCGACCGGGAGCATGACATGAAAACGCGAACGCGCGCGGTGGTGATCGGCGGCGGCATCGCGGGATGCAGCGCGCTTTATCACCTCACCAAGCTCGGCTGGACGGACGTGGTGCTGGTCGAGCGCGACGAGCTGACCTCCGGTTCGACCTGGCACGCCGCCGGCAATTGCCCGACCTTCGCCACCAGTTGGAACGTCATCAAGTATCACCGCTACAGCAATCAGCTCTACGCGCGGCTCGCCGAGGAGGTCGACTATCCGATCAACTATCACATCACCGGATCGGTCCGCCTCGCGCATTCCAAGGCGCGGATGGACGAGTTCAAGCACATCGCCGGCATGGCGCGTCATCAGGGTCTGGAATTCGAGGTTCTGACGCCGGCGGAAATTCGCGAGCGTCACCCCTTCGCCGAACTCCATGATCTGGAGGGTGGCCTCTGGGATCCCTATGACGGGGATATAGACCCGAGCCAGGCGACCCAGGCCTTCGCCAAGGGCGCCCGCGATCTTGGCGCCGAGATCTATCGCTTTACCCGGGTAACCGGTCTGGAACAACAGGCCGACGGTGGCTGGAAGGTAATCACCGACAAGGGCGATATCCTGTGCGAGGTGGTGGTCAATGCCGGCGGCTATCGCGGCGGCGAGGTCGGCGAGATGATCGGCCAGTATCTGCCCATCGTCTCCATGTCGCACCAGTTCCTGGTCACCGAAACCATTCCGGAACTGGAAGCACGCGAGACACCGATCCCGCTGCTGCGCGACCCGGATGACAGCTACTACCTGCGCCAGGAACGCGGCGGGCTGATCCTCGGCCCCTATGAGTGGCAAGCAACGCCGCACTGGCTCGAGGGTCTGCCGGATAACTTCGCCTATCAGCTTTATCCCGACGATCTCGACCGGCTTGAATGGTACATCGAGAGCGCCTGCGCCCGGGTGCCGATCCTAGGGTCGGTCGGGGTGCAGAAGGTTATCAACGGGCCAATCCCCTATACCCCCGACGGCTTGCCGCTGATCGGCCCCGCGCGCGGGCTGAAAAACTTCTTCCAGTGCTGTTCGTTCAGCTTCGGCATCTCCCAGGGCGGCGGCGCGGGCAAGACCGTGGCCGAGTACATCGTCCACGGCGAGCCGGAATGGGACATGTGGCCACTGGATCCACGTCGCTACACCGACTACGCGACCAAAACCTATGTGACGGCGCGGGCGATCGAGCTCTATCAGAACGAATACGCGATCATCTATCCGGTCCAGGAATGGCCCGCCGGCCGGCCCGCCAAGACCACGCCGCTATACGAAAAATTCAAGGCCAAGGGCGCCATGTTCGGCGCCCGCGGCGGCTGGGAGCGCGCCACCTGGTTCCCGAGGAAGCCCGAGGATGCCCACGAGGCGCCGAGTTTCCGTCGCGCCCACTGGTTCGACACCGTCGGCGAGGAATGCCGCGCCGTCCGCGAAAAAGTCGGTATCCTCGATCTTGGCGCGTTCTCGAAATTCTTCGTCTCCGGCCTGGGCGCCGAGGCCTGGCTCGACGGGATCCTCTGTGGCCGGCTCCCCGGCCCAGGGCGCGTGACCCTGGCCTATGCCCTGAACGAGTCCGGCGGCATCGTCTCGGAATTCACCGTTACCCGTCTTTCGGATGACCGGTTCCTGCTGATCAGCGCGGCGGCGGCCCTATGGCACGACGAGGATTGGATGCGCGCCCACCTGCCCGAGGACGGCTCTGTCGCCATCGAGGATCAATCCGCGCGATACGGCACCCTGGTTCTCGCCGGACCACGGGCGCGGGACGTGCTGGCGGCGGTAACCGAGACAAATCTTTCCAACAACGCCTTCCCTTGGCTCACCGCCCAGGAGATCGAGATCGCCATGGCCCGGATGCTGGCGCTTCGGGTCAACTATGTCGGCGAGCTCGGCTGGGAGTTGCATGTCCCGGTTGAGTACATGGTTCAGGTCTACGACAGGCTCTGGGCCGCCGGCGAGGCGCACGGCATCACCGATTTCGGCGCCTATGTGATGGAATCCCTCCGGCTCGAGAAGTGCTATCGGGCCTGGAAGGTTGATCTGACCCACGAATACACGCCGGCGATGGCGGGGCTGGATCGGTTCGTCGCCCTCGACAAGGGATCTTTCGTCGGCCGTGACGCCCTGATGAAGGAGCGGGAGACCGGTCCCGCCGAGCGTTTCGTGCCACTGCTGGTGGATGCCGTCGACGCCGACGCCCCGCCCTGCGCCTCGGTCTTCAAGGATGGCGAGATCGTCGGGCTCGTCACCTCCGGCGGCTTTGGCCACGGGATTGGCAAGAGCATCGCGCTGGCCTATATGCGCCCGGACCTGGCCGCTCCCGGCACCGAGGTGGAGGTGGGTATTCTTGGTGAACGCGTGAGCGCGCGGGTCGCCGCGGAACCGCTTTACGATCCAATGAACGAGAAGCTTCGGGGATAGTCCGAGTATTTCACGGCCGACGCTTCGACCCGAATAGGGAGCGATCAGGCGCCAATTGCATTTCCGTCCGACGCGGCCCAAGTATACCGTTTCGCTGAACTGATTGGCTCAACCGGGACGCCTCGTGACCGAAACACTCGACACCCTGCTTGCCGAGATCCGCGCTTGCCGTCATTGCGCGGCGTCTCTTCCGCTCGGCCCACGCCCGGTCGTGGTGGCCAATCCCAAGGCCAGGCTTCTGATTATCGGCCAGGCGCCCGGGACCAAGGTGCATGAAACTGGAATTCCCTGGAACGACCGTTCCGGCGATAACTTGCGTGGTTGGCTCGAGATCGACCGCGAGACTTTCT
>Ga0181593_10000169_pt1 | contig 52574 bp, 39 predicted proteins | sample 071ome_19_FD_133756 | JGI IMG/M metagenome (GOLD analysis project Ga0181593, IMG submission 133756) | Coastal salt marsh microbial communities from the Groves Creek Marsh, Skidaway Island, Georgia - 071413AT metaG (megahit assembly) | ecosystem: Environmental > Aquatic > Marine > Intertidal... | reverse complement strand
TCCCGGTGGGGCTGTCGACCGTGACCTACACGACGACGGACATCCACGGCAACAGCACCTCCGCGAGCTTCACCGTGACGGTGAGCGACACCGAGGCGCCGGCGATCGTGGACCTCCCGGCCGACATCACCCTCGAGAACGACCTGGGCCTCTGCGGCGCGGTCGCGACCTGGGCCGAGCCGAACTCGACCGACAACTGCGCGATCGCCACCCTGACGGCGGACGCCGCGAGCGGTGACCTCTTCCCGGTCGGTCCGTCGACCGTGACCTACACGACGACGGACATCCACGGCAACAGCACCTCCGCGAGCTTCACCGTGACGGTGAGCGACACCGAGGCGCCGGCGATCGTGGGCCTCCCCGCCGACATGACGCTCTCGAGCGACCTGGGCTTCTGCGGCGCGGTCGCGACCTGGACCGAGCCGACCTCGGTCGACAACTGCGCGATCGCCAGCCTGACGGCGGACGCCGCCTCCGGTGACTTCTTCCCGGTCGGGGTGACGACCGTGACCTACGCCACGACCGACATCCACGGCAACCTGACCGCGGCGAGCTTCACCGTGACCGTGATCGACACGGAGGCCCCGGCGATCACCGATCTCCCCGCGGACCTCGAGCTGACGACCGACGCGGGTCAGTGCGGCGCGGTGGCCACCTGGATCGAGCCGGGCTCCACCGACAACTGCGCGATCGCCAGCCTGACGGCGACCGCCGCTTCCGGTGACTTCTTCCCGGTCGGGACCAGCACGATCACCTATACGACGACCGACATCCACGGCAACGAGACCAGCGCGAGCTTCACGGTCTCGGTCACGGACGACGAGCTGCCCACGATCTCGGATGTCCCCGCGGACATCCTCCTCGAAGCGGACCTCGGGCTCTGCACCACGGCGGCCTTCTGGGCCACGCCGTCGGCGGCGGACAACTGCGGGATCGCCGAGCTGGTTGCCACCCACTCCTCGGGGGACACCTTCGCCCTCGGGACCACCACCGTTCAGTACACGACGGCCGATCTCGCCGGCAACTCGACCCAGGCGAGCTTCACCGTCACCGTGATCGACACCCAGAGCCCGCAGCTGATCGACGTCCCGTCCGACATGATCATGCCGAACCAGGCCGGTCAGTGCGGCAAGCCGGTCTCCTGGGCCGCGCCGAGCGCCGTCGACAACTGCGCGATCGGCTCCCTGACCAGCGATCACCAGCCGGGTGAGTTCTTCCCGGTGGGAGACACCACGGTCACCTACACCGCGGTCGATCCGAGCGGCAACAGCTCGCAGGCCTCGTTCACGATCACGATCGAGGACACCGAGCTGCCGACCATGCTGGTGGGCGCGGACCTCGTGCTCCCGGCTGAGGATGCCGTCTGCTTCGCGACCGTGTCCGTTCCGGTCCCGGCCGTCGCGGACAACTGCGGAGTCGCCGAGCTGACGAACGACCTGACCGGCACCGCGGATGCGAGCGGGGTCTACCAGCGTGGCACCACCACGATCACCTGGACCCTGACCGACATTCATGGGAACACGGTGAGCGCCCTTCAGTCGGTCACCATCACCGTCGACGAGACCGACTGCAACGGCAACGGCACTCCGGATGTCTGCGACCTCGCGGACGGCGCGAGCGTCGACTGCAACCTCGACGGAATCCCGGACGAGTGTCAGACCGACTGCAACGGCAACGGCGTCCCGGATGACTGTGACATCGCGGCCTCCACCAGCGAGGACACGAACGCCAACGGCATCCCGGACGAGTGCGAGCCCGAGTTCATCCGCGGCGACGCGAACGGAAACGGGTCGCTTGAGTTCGTCGACGGGATCTTCCTCCTGCAGTACCTCACTGGCACGGGCGCCACGCCCGGCTGCCTGGACGCCGCGGACGTCAACGACGACGAGGCGCTCAACCTGGTCGACCCGATCTACCTGCTCCTCCACATCTTCGCGTCGCAGGCGCCGCCGCCGGCCCCGCACCTCGGGTGTGGAATCGACGGGAATGGCGTCTCGATCGGTTGCGAGACCTTCAACGCCTGTCCCTAGGTGAAGAAGCTGTCCGAACTGGCGGACTCCATCGGAGCGCGCCCGGGTCCCACGGACCCGGGCGCGCTCTCTTCACATCCGTTCTCGTGGTGTCTTCGTGGAGCTTGGACAGGTGGGTGTGAGAAGTCCTCATGGGCAGTCGGGGGCGGGGATCCCCGTCACCGAGGACAGACCGCACGAATGCTGAAGTCGGGCTCGATTGGACTATATGCGGATCTCCACCGAGCGATAGGATGAGGGATATTATCCCGCCCGCGTTGCATCCGACGCTGGCAACAAGATCTTCCGCATCGCTCCGGGCAGAGAGCGCTATCGGTTCTCGGGGCCCGTTGTCTGAACCAGGTGCGGAGAGAGACTCGGTTTCATTCGGTCGGCCCAGCGGGCGGACTCGTGGGGCTTATCCGCTATTGGGAGGGGTGTGCTCATGTTCAAGAACCAGCGATGCTCGGTCGGCGCACGACCGGAGCACGACCGTCGGGGAGACGGAGAGACGAGGACCGGCGTGGGTCTGGTCCATCTGGGGAGGGTCGCTTTCGCGCTCGTCCTCGCTCTGGGCATTCTCGGAGACTCTGCTTCGGCACAGACGGGCTGCGTGCCCGGCGCCGACTGCAACGGCAACAATGTCCTCGACAGCTGTGACATCACCTTCGGGACTTCGGACGACTGCGATCTCAACGGAGTCCCCGACGAGTGCGACATCGCGGCCGCTCCGAACCTCGACTGCAACCTCGACGGAATCCTGGACAGCTGCGTCCCGGTTCCGGATGCGCTGCTGACCAGCACCTTCGGGTTCACGGACGGTGCGGGAGATGCTGTCGCGATCGACGGTGACGTGCTCGTCGCCGGTCTCCCCGGGGATGGAACGCTCGGTCTGAATGCGGGCGCCGCGCTCGTCTTCAAGAGGGTCGGGACCCGCTGGGTCGAAGAGGCTCTGCTCCTCGCCAGCGATGGAACCGGCAACGACCTCTTCGGCTTCTCTGTCGCCGTGGAGGGAGGGCGCATCGTCGTCGGCGCTCCGGGCCGCCACTTCGGCGGGCTCGAGAGCGTGGGAGCGGTGTACATCTTCGATCGCATTGGTGAGGCGTGGACTCAGACCGCGACCCTCACGCAGACCGTCCCCCTCGAGGGCGATCGTTACGGGGAGACTCTGGCCCTGCAGGGAGACCAGCTCCTCACGGGCGCGCCTCAGGAGCCGGATCTCCTCGTTGATCCACCCGGGCTCACCGGCGGGCGCGCGACCCTTCACCAGTACAACGGAACGAGCTGGAACCTCGTCCTCAACATCCAGCCGGGCGACCTGAACGATGGCGACCGCTTCTCGGCCGGCCTCGCTCTTGATGGCGACCTGATCGCCATCGGCGCTCCGGCGGAGACCGCGATCGGCGCGCCGCGCTCGGGGACGGTTCGCACCTACGAGCGGGTCAACGGCGTCTGGCTCCCGACCGCGCGGATCTTCGCTCCGCTCGAGCAGGAGGATGCCTTCTACGGCGCCTCGATCGGTCTCTCGAACGGTCGCCTCGCCGTCGGGGCCCCCGGTGCGTCCCTGGACAGCGGTGTCGTCTACACCTACGTTCGCGTCGGCTTCTCCTGGATCCTTGAAGCGTTCCTGTCCAGCCCGGATGCCGAGCCGAGCGGCTTCGGGCATGCTCTGGAGCTCAGCGGAACCGATCTCCTGATCGGCGAGCCGCTCGCCTCCGCCGCCGGCGGCGCCTACCTCTACGAGCGGACTCTCGGCTCCTGGATCCTCCGTCGGGACATCGTGCCTCTGGGCGCCGGCGCCGGTGAACAGATCGGCTCGGCGGTCTCCATCGGAGACAAGTTCCTCGCGCTCGGCGCTCACGGGCTCCCGGGTGTCTACGCGATCTGGAGCTTCGATCCGATCGACTGCGATCTGGACGGGATCGAGGACCAGTGTGCCATCTCGAGTGGACTCGTCAGTGACTGCGACCTTGACGGAGTCCCGGATTCCTGCCAGCTCCTGGCCGGGACCGCCTCGGACTGCGACAACGATGGAGTCCTCGATTCCTGTGCCCTCGCGACCGGACTGGCCACTGACTGCAACCTCAACGGAGTGCTCGACAACTGCGAGCTCGCCCGGGGTGGTCTCGACTGCAACCAGAACGGCCTGCCCGACGACTGCGACCTCGATTGCAACGAGAACGGCATCCCCGATGACTGCGATCTCGTCAACGGGCTCGTCGGGGACTGCAACGGGAACCTCCTCCCCGACACCTGTGAGATCTCCCTCGGTCAGGTGCCGGACTGCAATGGCAACGGTACCCCGGACAGCTGCGACCTCGCGTCGGACACGAGCAACGACTTCAACCTGAACTCGATCCCGGATGAGTGCGACATCGCCTCGGGGGCCGAGCCCGATTGCGATGGCAACGGGATCATCGATTCCCAGGACCTCGCCACGGCCGCCGCACTGGACTGCAACGCCAACGGGATCCCGGACTCCTGCGACATCGCTTCGAACCTCAGCGACGACTGTGATCTGAATGGCGTGCCCGACGAGTGCGACTTCGTCACCGGCGCGCCCGACTGCAACGGAAACGGCGTCCTCGATGTCTGTGACATCGCGAGCGGCAGCAGCGCGGACTGCGACCTCGACGAGATCCCGGATGACTGTCAGTTCGCGGCCGGCGCTCCGGACTGCAACGGCAACGGGCGGCTGGATCACTGCGATGTCGCTCTGGGCGTGACGGTGGACAACACCCCGCCCGTGATCGCCGGCATGCCGGCGAGCGTCACTCTCGTCGCGGATCCCGGGACCTGCTCGGCCCCGTTCTCCTGGGCCGCTCCGACGATCACCGACAACTGCGAGCTCGTCGACAGCGCGATCTCCCACATCTCCGGCATGCTCTTCCCGGTCGGCACCACCACCGTCACCGCGACGGCGCTGGACAGTTACGGGAACACCTCCGAGTCCTCCTTCGACGTCACCGTCGTCGATGATCAGGCTCCGGTCAGCATCAACGTGCCGGCGGACCTCACGCTCACGACCGGCCCGGGTCTCTGCACCGCGACCGGTGTCTATGCCATGCCCTCGACCGCGGACAACTGCGGGGTCGCTTCGGTGGTCTCCAGTCACCCGTCCGGGTCCGCGTTCCCGACCGGAACCACGACCGTCGAGATCACGACGACGGATGTGAACGGGAACTCGATCGTCGACGCCTTCACGGTGACCGTGACGGACGATGAGCTCCCGTCCATTCTCGGGATGCCCGGGAGCCTGAGCGCCTCGAACGACACCGGGCTCTGCGGAGCCGTCGTCTCCTGGATCGCGCCCACCTCCACCGACAACTGCGGGATCGCCTCGCTCGTCTCCACGGCCGAGCCGGGGGACACCTTCCCGGTGGGTGAGACACAGGTGAGCTACACCGCGACCGACCTGAGCGGGAACTCAACGACCTCGAGCTTCCTGGTCACCGTCCTCGACGGCGAGCAGCCGAGCATCAGCTCCCTGCCGGCGGACATCCAGCTCACCACCGACGCCGGTCAGTGCGGTGCGGTGGCGGTCTGGGCCGAGCCGCTCTCGGCCGACAACTGCGAGATCGCGAGCTTCACTGCGGACCACACCGCGGGTGACTTCTTCCCGGTCGGCGCGACCACCGTCACCTACACGGCCACGGACATTCACGGCAACTCCGCCGCTGCAGCGTTCCAGGTCATGGTGTCGGACCTGCAGGCACCCACGATCACGGGTCTGCCGGAGAGCATGGTCCTCACCACGGACCTCGACCAGTGCGGGGCCGTCGCGAGCTGGCTCGAGCCTTCCGCGAGCGACAACTGCGGACTCGCGTCCCTCACCGGGACCTCCTCGCCGGGGGGCTTCTACCCGGTCGGGCAGACCACCGTCACCTACACGGCGAGCGACATCTACGGCAACTCCACCGCCGACAGCTTCACGATCACCGTCCACGACGCTCAGCTGCCGACGATCACGAACGTGCCCGGGAACATGACTCTGACCGCGCAGCCGGGGCTCTGCACCGCCGTCGCGACCTGGGGCACTCCGATCGTCGGCGACAACTGTGTGATCTCCACCTTCTCGGCCACGGCGTCGCCGGGTGACTCCTTCCCGGTGGGGACGACCGCGGTACAGTTCTCGACCTCCGACCTCGCCGGGAACTCGGTGAGCGCGAGCTTCAGCATCACGGTGCTGGACGAGGAGGCCCCGACCCTGGCCAGCATGCCGTCCAACGTCATCATGACCAGCGCTCCGGGAGAGTGCGGCGCCCTCGCCAGCTGGATCTCACCGGTCGCTCTGGACAACTGCTCCGTGGCGACTCTCGAGGCCACCGCGGCGGTGGGAGACTTCTTCCCCGTCGGCACCACCACGGTCGAGTTCACCGCCACGGATGCGACCGGGAACAGCTCGAGTGACAGCTTCACGATCACCGTGACCGACAACGAGGCTCCGACGATCACCGGTTTGCCCACCAACGTCTCTCTCACCAACGATGCCGGGGTCTGCGGAGCTGTCCATGCATGGACGGAGCCGACGATCGCGGACAACTGCGGGGTCGACTCCATCAGCTCCACTCACGCCTCCGGTGACCTCTTCCCGCTCGGGACCAGCCAGATCGCCTACACGGTGGTCGATCTGCACGGGAACAGCTCGTTCGCGAGCTTCACGATCTCCGTGACCGACACGGAGGCGCCGACCTTCGCCGACATGCCGGCTGACATGACCGTCAGCACGGATGGCGTCCAGTGCGGCGCCTCGGTCATGTGGACCGAGCCGACGATCACCGACAACTGCCTGCTCGATCTGCAGTTCTCCGACAGTGATCCGGGGGACATCTTCCCGCTGGGCACGACGACGGTGAGCTACCTCGCGACCGATGTCTACGGAAACACCTACAGCACGAGCTTCGACATCACGGTCGTCGATGCGAGCGGCCCCCAGATTCACGGCCTCGAGGACCTCGTCGTCCCCGCCCAGCCCGGCGCCTGCAGCGCGGCCGTGACCTGGCCCGCCGTGACGGCCACGGACGACTGCTCTCTGGACACCCTTGTCACGGACACCACTTCGGGGAGCACCTTCCCGGTGGGGACGAGCACCGTCACCTACACCGCGACCGACATCTTCGGAAACGTGACGACCGCTGGTTTCACGGTCACCGTCCTCGATGATCAGGGACCCGCAATCCTCGGTCTGCCGTCCGATGTGGTCCTCAGCAGCTCCAATTCGGAGTGCGGCTCCCTCGTGAGCTGGACCTCGCCCACCGCGAGCGACAACTGCGGGGTCAGCTCGCTGACCGGCTCCCACACTTCGGGTACCTACTTCGCTGCCGGTGACACGATCGTCAGCTACACCGCCACCGACATCCACGGCAACAGCACCACGGCGAGCTTCACCATCACGGTGACCGATCTCGCCGCGCCGACGCTGCTCGGTGTGCCCTCCGACATCACGCTCTCCAATGACCCGGGAGCCTGTGGCTCCGTGGTCAGCTGGGCGTCTCCGACCTCCACCGACAACTGCGGGGCCACGGTCACCTCCGACCATGCCCCGGGGGAGCTGTTCGCGGTCGGAGAGACCGTCGTGACCTACACGGCGAGCGACGCGCAGGGCAACACCGACAACGCCTCCTTCACGATCACGATCGTCGACATGGAGGCGCCGACCCTGACCGGGCTCGCGGACGTGACCGTCCCGGCCGGGCCGGGCACCTGCAGCGCGACCGCCACCTGGGCGGCCCCGACGAGCGATGACAACTGCTCCGTGGCGAGCGTGACCTCGAGTCACGCCCCCGGCGACAGCTTCCCGCTCGGCGAGACCCTCGTCAGCTATGTCGCCACCGATGTCTCGGGGAACACCACCAGCGTCGCGTTCACCGTGACGGTGGCCGACCTCGAGGCGCCGATGATCGCCAACATCCCGACCGATCTCTCCCTGCCGAGCGAGCCCGGGCTCTGCGGCGCCACGGTCACCTGGATGGAGCCGATGGTCACCGACAACTGCGGGGCCTCGACCCTCACCGGGACCGGGTCGCCGGGACAGGTGTATCCGGTGGGTGAGTCGACGGTCTACTACACCGCCATCGACGCCTCCGGCAATGTGGCCGAGGCGAGCTTCACGATCACGGTGCTCGACAGCCAGGGACCGGAGATCGTCCTCTTCGACCCGACGGCGATCGTGCCCAACCTCAACATGTGCGATGTCACGATCTCCATCCCCGAGCCGGAGGCGACCGACGCCTGCGGCGGTCCGGTGGAAATCGTGAACGACTTCACCGGGACCTCCGACGCCAGCGGCTCCTACCCGGCGGGTCAGACCCTCATCACCTGGACGGCGACCGACAGCGAGGGGAACAGCACCAGCGTGACCCAGCTGATCGACACCTCGACCGATGCTCCGGACTGCAACGCCAACGGCGTGCTGGATGCGTGCGAGATCCTCGTCACCCCGGGGCTCGATGCCGATCAGAGCGGCGTCCTCGATCAGTGCGAGTCGCTCTTCGTGCGCGGTGACGCCAGCCGGGACGGCCTCGTCGACATCGCCGACATCATTCAGATCCTCTCCTATCTCTTCCTGAACGGCAGCGACAACAACTGCTCGACGGCGTTCGATGTGACGGACGACGGGCAGGTGGAGATCGCGGATGCCATCAACCTCGCGAGCTTCCTCTTCCAGGGTGGCCCGCCCCCTGCCGCCCCCTCGCTGGAGTGCGGTCCGGACCTCACCCCGACTCCCGGGCTGGTCTGCTACGGCTCCGTCTGCCCCTGATCGGGAGCGACGGCTCACTCTTCCGGAAGCCCGGAGCGACCATCGGTCGCTCCGGGCTTCTCTCCTTTCAGGAGGGGGCGCGGTGACTTCATCCTGCGTCTCCCTCGGCGGAGGGCGGGCCGGCGGGTAAGCTCCCCGAAGCCCGCTGGGGGGCTGGCCGGACGGGTGAGGCGCGAGCGGAGGTGTGGAGTGGTCTCGGAGTCGGAGAGGTGGGTCGATCTCGAGGTGCGCCTCGCCTATCAGGATCGAACGATCGAGCAGCAGGCGGAGGCGCTCCTCGAGCAGGGTCGCCGACTGGAGGAGCTGGAGAAGCGCGTGGCCGCCCTCATGCGACGCTTCGAGGACGGCCCGCGAGAGGAGACCGGGAGCGGCCCGGGGCCGGAATGAGAAGGAGCCGCGAGCGGATCGATCCGCTCGCGGCTCCTCTCCCGTGTCTTGAGCGAGTCGGGGCAATCACTCCGCCTCGAGCTCCTCCTCCTCGCTCTCGTCGAACAGCTCGGGGGCGAGCTCTTCCAGGGCCTCGGCGAGGACGCTGATCATCGCCAGCATGTCTCCCGCTTCGCAGCGTCCGCTCTCGGCGAGCTTGGCGACGGAGGACTGGATCTTCGTGAAGAACATCTCGTCCATCCGGTCGAGCTGCTCCTCGCTCGGGGGATCCGCCGCATCCGGCTCCTCGATCACGTGGCCGAGGACCTCCTGCTCGATCTCCCCCTGCAGCTCCTCGAATCCCTCGAGAAGGCTCTCGAGCGCGTTCTCGATCATCTCATGGCTCATGAATGCCGACCTTTCCTGGGTTGGGCCCGTCTCGGAGGGAGCGCCCCCCCGGAGCCGGACCGGCCGATTGTAAGCCGTTCGGAGCGGAGGACACTCGATTCCTGTCGAGGAAACGAAAACGGGGACCCTCCGAGTGGGAGGGTCCCCGCCTGGGGAGAGAGGGTCGCAAGGACCGATGCTCAGTCCTTCGAGTCCTTCTTCTGGGCGTTCTCCTTCTCCTGCGCCTTCTGCTTCTCCTCGAGGGCGCGCTGGAAGGGGGTCTTCCCCTCCTTCGTCTCCGCTCGGGCCTTCCAACCCGCCTCGACCGCCTCGAGGGCGGCCGCCGGGTCCTTCTTCAGGCCTCGGATGCAGCCCTTGCAGCAGACCTTCAGGAGGCGGTTCCCGACGATGACCTCGAAGGTCTTGCCCGCCATGTCTCCCTCATCGAGAGGCTCGCCGGAGACGACGCAGGTGGTCAGGGGGTAGTCCTTGGACTGGGTGGCGGTGATCCGGATGTCCAGCTTCTTCAGGAAGGGGGCCGGGTTCGCCTTCACCTTGCGAGCGCAGTTGTTGCAGCAGAGGCGGACGAGGGTGTTCTTGACCACCACATCCACGGCGTCCTCGCCGAGGCGCTCGCCGGCGACGACGCAGGTGTCCATCGGATAGGTGGGCTTCTGCTGGGCGATGATCCGCTTGTCGACGCTCTCGGCGATCTTGTCGGTCTGCTTCGCGAGGCGCCCGTCGCACTTGGCGCAGCAGAGGCGGTACTCCCGCCCGTCCACGACCTTGGTGACCGGATCGCCCATGCTGCCGAGCTCGGACTTCTCGGCCACCGCGCAGGTCCCGAGGGGATAGAGGGGCAGTCGGTCGGCGGCGAACACCGCGGGCGAGGCGATCAGCAGGGCGAGCAGGAGCGGTCTCGTCGTTCTCATCATTTCGCTCTCCTTCCAAGGAGGCATGCGTCCGGGTCCGGGGGTCCCGGGGTGACCGGGACCGGGGTCGTGAAGCTCCCCCGACGGCCGCGGCCAGGGGGGGATTTCAAGGTTCCTGCATTCCGACGGGGGATCCGCGAGATCTCCCACGCCGGGCTTCAATCGAGTCGACACGCCCCCGGCCCCCGGGGGTCTCCGCAGCTTCCTCAGCCCGAGGGGACGGAGGCCGCGGGGGTCCGCCTCGCGGTCGGAGCTGCACCGCCGACCGCGAAGGTGGAGAGGAGCCGCTCGACCGCGGGAGAGGAGCACCCGGGGCAGGCCGGGTCCTCGCTCGCGCGAGCGAGCCATTCGAAGCGGGTGTCACAGACGGTGCAGCGGAGGTCGTGCAGCGGCATGGGCTCCTCCTACTCCCCGCTCGGGGGATGGAGGCGCAGGGAGCCACGCACCGCGAAGTGGTCGCTGTATCCCTCGGACCAGCCGCCGCCGTAGCGACGGAACCAGTGGGGGGGGCGATGGACGTGGGAGTCGTTTCGAAGCTCCGCCCGATCCACCACCTCGAAGGACCCCTCCACAAAGGAGAATCCCACCTCATCGAGCATTCCGCGGGAGACGATCGCCTGATCGAAGACGTTCCACCCCGCCCGGTAGTAGAGGGTCCCCCGATCGGGCGTGGCGAGCACGCTCCAGCTCGGATTGAACAGGCGGGTCCGTCCGCGATCACCCTCGAGCGCCTGCTTCCCGCGCACGGCACCGAGATGCTCGACGAGGGACGGGTCGTGGGGATCGTCGTTGAAGTCTCCGAGGAGGAGGATGTCTCCCTCTCGACCCTGGTCGCGCGCCGCGTCGAGTCTCGCGGTCACGATCCGACGGACGGTCTCGGCGGCGGCCTGGCGGTGCGGAGCGGACTTCTCCCTGCCTCCGGAGCGGCTCGGCCAGTGGTTGACGAGGACGGTCAGCGGCTCGTCCTCGGCCACGAGACGCACCTCGAGAATCCCACGGGTCGGAGGGACGTCCTCGCCGAGGTCGACCTTCCAGACATGGATCGCCCGCTCCTGCTCCGCGACCGAGAAGGGAGCCCGGTGGAGGAGCCCGAGATCGATGCCCCGCTTGTCTCCCGCGTCGAGGTGGGCGATCGCGTAGCCATGCTCGGCGAGCGCGGGATGCCGGACCAGATCCTCGAGGACCCGACGGTTCTCCACCTCGCAGACCCCGAGCAGGTCGACATCCAGCTTCGCGATCATCCGGGCGAGGTGATCGACCTTCCGCTCGTAGCGCTCCGGGGTCCACTCCTTCTCGGGGAGGTATTCGTCGTCGCCGGGGTTCCTGGGGTCATCCTCGGTGTCGAAGAGGTTCTCCAGGTTCCAGAAGGCGAAGGAGAGGGAGCGCGCGTTCGTGTCGGCGGACTCCTCCCCCGCGGGGGCGGAGGGGTCGACCACGGCGGCGCCCGCCCCGACCATGAGGCCGAGGAGGAGCAGGGGGACCCGGAGTGTCTTGACGACGGAGCGGTGCGTCATCGAGGTCTCCTTCTCGAAGCGGGGCGCGAGACCGACCGCGCGAGACCGACCGATCGGGCCGAGCCTCGCATGGGGGCATTCTCACACGGCCCCGGCGGCTCTGCCACCGGATCGAGCTCCCGCCCGCCTTGGAGCGGGGGTGGGGGTGTGGTCCAATGCCGCGCCGTCCGGTGGACGGTGCCTCTGAGGTACCTCGCGCCCGCGGAGAATCGGAAGGAGACGAGCATGCTCGGGAGAACGACCCTCATCTTCACCCTCGGAGTCCTCGGGGGCTGGATCCTCCTCGGAGGCGCGGGGAAGGCGATCGCGCAGGTGATCACCGGCCTCTGGGCCTCCCATCAGGTGGAGGAGAGCTATCGGATCTCGATCGGGGTCGATGCCAACGGCAAGCCGCGCCGCGATGGCAAGGTCGACGAGCTCCGCACCCACTACAACCTGCCGATCCACTACGGAAACCTGATCGGGATCACGGGTCACGACGGGGCGGCGGTGTTCTGGTACCAGGACAACACGGGGGTCGTGCGCAACGCGATCGTCCCGGATGCGGCCACCGCGCTCTCCCGGATCGGATACACCGACACCAAGGAGCTGGAGCTCGATCCGATCCAGTAGGTGTGACCGCCCGGGAGAGTGGGTGTCGGTCCGGGGGCTAGTCCTCCCGGATCGCCCCCTCGGGCCCCCGCACGAAGGCGAGGATCTCCTCGCCGCGCCGCTCGGCGTCCGCCTCCCCGAGCTCGATGAGCCGGCCGAGGTAGTCCGGCTGGAACATGAGCATGCTCAGCGAGTCCGGGCTCCGGGTGTCGCGCGTCCCCAGCCCCCGCTCCATGAACCGGAACGGCTGGGGCAGGCTCGCCTCGTAGTCTCCGGCGAGCTGGCCGAGATTCCGACTCGGGCGACTGGTGAAGAGCTGGACCGGGCGGAGGGGGCCCCGGTGCTCCTCCGGCACGAGCTCGAGGAGCTTGTTCAGCCTCTCGAGGTTCGTGGCGTCCGACTCGAGGGCGTCGAGGAAGATCGCGTTGAGCATGACTCCGGCCACCTGCGCCGGCGGCGGGTAGCCGTGGATCATCGAGATCCCCTCCTCGTCCCGCCGGGGGAGATAGCGGGTCGAGACCGCGAGCACCTTCGTGGCCCCGAGATGCAGGGCCGGCGAGAGAGGGGCCGTCTGGCGGATGCCGCCGTCTCCGTGCCACTGCTCCCCGATCTGGATCGCCGGGAAGAAGAAGGGCAGGGCGGAGCTCGCCATGACATGGTCGAGGGTGATGCTCGCGGGGGCGCCGCGCCGGTGGGGGCGATCCCAGCGGTCGGCCTCGTTTCCTTCCACCCAGGTCACCGAGCGTCCGGTCCCGTAGTTGGTGCTCGTCACCGCGACGGCGAGGAGCCGACCGGCCTCGATGTTCTCGCGGATCCCGGGGATCTCCTCCGAGTCTCCCGCGGTCGCCCTCAGCGCTCCGCGGAGATAGATCCGCAGGGGCTCCGTGTCGACGAGGCCCCGGGGATCGGGCCCGACCTTCCGACCGCCGCTGACGAGCCGGAGTCCCCACTGGAGAGCCGTGCGCAGCAGCACCGAGCCCTCGCCTCGGAAGACCTGATCGACGGTCAGGTGCCGCCAGAGCTCGGTCAGGGACTCCACGGCCTCGCGGAAGGGGCCGGGGTGGGACGCGAGATGCACCGCGTTGATCGCGCCGGCCGACGTGCCCGTCAGGATGGGAACCTCGAGATCGGGGATCTCACGGGCGAGGAAGCGCAGGAAGCCGACCTGATAGGCCGCCCTCGCTCCTCCACCGCCGAGCACCAGCCCGAGCCGATCTGTCGAGTCGCTCAAGTACATCCAGCTCCCCCGAAGTGCAGGGAGTCTCCGGTCCTGGCCCGGGACTCCGCCCGTCAAGCATCGCATCCTCGGGCGGGAACGGTCGACTCCGACGGGGCGGGGGCCTTCCGCCCGCCCTCGGAGGGGGCACCTCCGGCGCCCTCGAACGGCCCGCAGGCGACCGGGATCCGCCGCCGGGGAAGCCTCAGGATCCGATCCCTCGCCCGGGAGCACCGTGTTAGATTGGCGGGACTCGCAACCAGCGAACGGAGGTCCCGAGTGTCCCTCTTCATGCCCGTGAACCTGACGAAGTGGATCGAGGAGAACAAGGCCGCGCTGAAGCCCCCGGTGGGGAACAAGATGGTCTGGAGGGATGAGCGGGGCACGATCATCATGGTCGTGGGTGGCCCCAACGCCCGGAAGGACTACCACGTCAACGCGACCGAGGAGTTCTTCTATCAGATCCAGGGGGACATCACCCTCGGGATCATCGACCCCGAGACGGGGAAGCCCGAGGACATCATCATCCGCGAGGGTGAGATCTACCTCCTTCCCGCCTTCGTCCCGCACTCTCCCCAGCGCCCCGCGAACACGATCGGCCTCGTGGTCGAGCAGCCGCGTCCGGAGGGAGTCAAGGACAAGCTCCAGTGGTACTCCGACGACACCCATGAGCTGGTCCACGAAGCGGAGTTCACCCTCGAGAACATCGAGACCGACCTGAAGCGGATCATGGGGGAGTTCTGGTCGAACGAGGAGCTGCGGACCTGCAAGTCGACAGGGAGCGTTGTCTCTCCGCCGACCGAGGCGCAGCCGCCCCCTCCGGCCTAGGTCGCGACCCGGCTCGACTCCCGATCCTCGCTCGGTGGCCTCCGGGCGAGGATCGCTGCGTAGGAGGCCAAGCGGCGGCCCGGGCCCGACCCCGGCCGACGACCCTCGAGAACACGCTCCGCTCCCCGGCTTCGGCGGGCGGCGCACCCGGAGACAGCGATCATGGGCTTCACCTGCGGAATCGTCGGACTCCCCAATGTCGGCAAGTCGACGATCTTCAACGCGCTGACGAGCGTCGGCGCGGAGGCGGCCAACTTCCCCTTCTGCACCATCGAGCCGAACCAGGGGATCGTGAGCGTCCCCGACCCGCGGCTCTCCGACATCGCCCGGTTCATCCCTCCCCAGAAGATCGTGCCGACCACGATGACCTTCGTGGACATCGCGGGGCTGGTGGCGGGGGCGTCCAAGGGGGAGGGGCTGGGGAACAAGTTTCTCGCCCACATCCGCGAGACGAACGCGATCGCCCACGTGGTCCGCTGCTTCGACGACGAGAACATCGTGCATGTGGATGGGTCGGTCGATCCTCTCCGGGATGTGGAGGTGATCGACACCGAGCTGATGCTCGCGGATCTGGAGACCGTGGCCAAGCGCATGGAGGGCCTCCGCAAGAAGACGCGCTCGGGGGACAAGGAGATCCTCAAGACCCTCGAGGTCGCGGCTCCGGTCCAGGAGGCACTGGAGGCGGGGCGCTGCGTGCGTTCATTGGACCTGAGCGAGGATGTCCGCGCGAGGCTCCGGGACTTCCACCTCATCACCCAGAAGAAGGTGATGTACATCGCGAACGTCGACGAGGCGGGGCTCGCGGACCTCGACGGGAACGAGCACTACCAGAAGCTCGTCGCCCACGCCGAGGCGGAGGGGGCCACGGTCACCGCGCTCTGCGGGAAGACCGAGGCCGAGATCGCGGAGCTGGAGCCCGAAGAGAAGTCGGAGTTCCTCGCGGACCTCGGCATGAAGGAGTCCGGCCTCGATCGCGTCATCCGGGCGGGCTACACCCTCCTCGACCTGCGGACCTACTTCACGGCGGGGGAGAAGGAGGTCCGGGCCTGGACCTTCCCGGCCGGAGCCACGGCGCCCGAGGCCGCGGGCGTGATCCACACCGACTTCGAGCGCGGCTTCATCAAGGCGGACGTCTACCACTACGACGACCTGATGAGGCTGGAGAGCGAGGCCGCGGTGAAGGAGGCCGGCGCGATGCGCCTCGAGGGGAAGAAGTACCTCGTTCAGGACGGGGACATCATGCACTTCCGCTTCGCGGTCTGAGGCCGCGCCCGGGGGCGATGGTCCTCTCGGCTCGATGGGGGCGGAGGACCGCGGTAGGATCCGGCGGGCGCGCCCGCGCGCCGGAGACGCTCCCCCCCCTCCCGCCTGGAAGGAGGCCGATGGGCACCCAGGACGTTCGCGCCGGCCTCGACGGCAACGCGATGCGCCTCTTCATGCAGCGGCTCCTCGCGGACCTCCGGGCGCTCGAGCGGATGATCGAGCGGGGCGACCTCGCCCTCGATCGACGGAGGATCGGGGCGGAGCAGGAGCTGTTCCTCGTCGATGACGCCTGGCGACCGGCCTGCCTCTCCGAGCGGCTCGTCGATGAGATCGGTGACGAGCGCTTCACGACGGAGCTCGCCCGGTTCAACCTCGAGTTCAATCTCGACCCCCTCGAGTTCGGCGGCCGATGCCTCTCCCGCCTGGAGGAGCAGATCGGCGCGATGCTGGAGGTCTGCCGGGAGGCCGCCGCCCGGCACGACGCCCATGTCCTCATGACGGGGATCCTCCCCACGCTCCAGAAGTCGGACCTCGACCTCGAGAACATGACCGATCGCCCCCGCTACGCCGCCCTGAACGACGCGATGACGGGACTCCGCGGCGCCGCCTACGAGTTCAAGATTCAGGGGATCGACGAGGTCAGCTTCAAGCACTACTCGGTCATGCTGGAGGCGTGCAACACGAGCTTCCAGGTGCACTTCCAGGTGGGGGCGGACGAGTTCGCGAAGCTCTACAACCTCGCGCAGGTCGTCACCGGGCCCGTGCTCGCCGCGGCCACGAATTCTCCTCTCCTCTTCGGGCGACGCCTCTGGCGGGAGACGCGGATCGCGCTCTTCCAGCAGTCGGTGGACACCCGGGTCAGCGGACCGCATCTCCGGGAGGTCAGTCCCCGGGTCCGCTTCGGAGATGGCTGGGTGAGGGAGTCGGTGACCGAGATCTTCCAGGAGGACCTCGCGAAGTTCCGCGTGATCCTCGGCACCGACATCGAGGAGGACAGCCTCGCCATGGTCGAGGCGGGCGAGGTCCCGCGCCTCGCGGCCCTGCTCCTGCACAACTCCACCGTCTACCGCTGGAACCGCCCCTGCTACGGGATCTCGAACGGCCGGCCTCATCTCAGGATCGAGAACCGGGTCCTCCCCGCCGGTCCCACCCCGGCGGATGAGGTGGCGAACGCCGCGCTCTGGTTCGGCCTCCTCGCCGGACTCGCGGCGGAGGAGGATGTGACCCGCCGCATCTCCTTCGAGGCGACGAAGTCGAACTTCCTCTCCGCCGCCCGTGAGGGGCTCTCCGCGCAGTTCACCTGGCTCGACGGCCGGGAGCACTCCGCCCGGCGGCTCCTCCTCGACCAGCTCCTCCCCCTCGCGGAGTCGGGGCTGCGGGCCTCCGGAGTGGAGCCATCCGAGGTCGATCAGTACCTCGGCCTCCTGCGGGAGCGGATCGACTGTGGTCGGACGGGCGCGAGCTGGCAGCTGGAGTCCCTCTCCCGGATGCAGGCGAGCGGATCGCGCGGCGAGCGCCTCGGGGCGATCACCGCGGCGACGATCGAGCGTCAGCGCGAGGGCCTCCCGGGCCACCTCTGGAAGCCGGCGCGGATCCAGGAGGCGGGGGGCTGGCAGCACAACTACCAGCGGGTCGAGCAGTACATGACGACCGATCTCATCACCGTCGATCAGGAGGAGCTCATCGACCTGGTCGCGAACCTCATGGACTGGAACCGCATTCGCCATGTCCCCGTCGAGGACAGCGAGAGTCGGCTCGTCGGGCTGATCTCCTATCGCTCGGTGCTGCGCTATCTCGCCCGGCGCGCGGTCGAGGAGAGGCGGGAGCCGATCCCCGTGAGGGAGGTGATGCGAAAGCACGTCATCACCGTGACCCCGGAGACGCCGACCCTCGAGGCGATCGAGCGAATGCGTCAGCACCGCGTCGCATGCCTCCCCGTGGTGAAGGAGGGGAGGCTCGTGGGGATCATCACGGAGAACGACTTCCTGGATGTGGCCCGGGACCTGCTCGAGGAGCTCCTCGAGGGATGAGTCGGGAGGTGACTTCCAGGTCCGGTCCCGAGGCGGGGGGGCTCCCGCCCGGCGATCCTCGTGCCCGCCACGGGCGGGGGCGCCACGAGGGAGAAGCGCCGGGACCGACCGTGATCGTCGTCGGCGGGATGCACGGCAACGAGCCCGGAGGCCTCGCGGCGATGGACCGTCTCACCGACCGGATCGACCGCGGAGAGCTCAAGCTCCGGGGCCGGCTCGTGATGCTCACCGGGAACGTGGAGGCCTGCGCGCGCGGAGTTCGGCTCATCGATGAGGACATGAACCGGCTCTGGACCCGGACCCGCATCGACCGCCTCCGCTCGATCTCCCTCGACGCCTGCGCATCGGCGGAGGAGCGGGAGGTCTGGAGCCTGAGCCGGGAGCTCGATCGAGCCCTCGACGAGGCGACCTGGAACCCCCTCCCCGTCGTCATCGACCTTCACACCGCCTCCGCCCCATCCGTTCCCTTCGCGGTCGCCCGGAACACCCTCGATCACGCTGCGCTCTTCCGCGGGCTGCCCATCCCGATCATCGCCGGACTGGAGGAGGCCCTGGGAGGGCTGCTCCTCGGCCACGCGTTCGACCGGGGGGCGAGGACCCTCGCGATCGAGACCGGACCCCACGAGAGCGAGACCGCCGCGGAGGACCTGGAGAGCGTCGTGCTCTGGATCCTCATTCGTTCCGGCCTGATCACGGGAGGGGAGCTCTCGAGCGTGCGGGACTCCTTCGCGAGCCTCCGCGAGAGATGCGCCGGGATCCCCCCCATCGTCGAGGTGATTCACCGACACCCGGTGGTCGATCGGGAGCGGTTCGTCATGGAGGACGGCTTCCGCAGCTTCGATCGGGTCGCGGCCCAGCAGGTCCTCGCGGTCGACCACGGGCTCCCGGTGCGCGCGCCCTGCCGGTCCCGTCTCCTCATGCCGCTCTATCAGGATCAGGGGGAGGACGGCTTCTTCATCGGACTCGAGCGGGATCGGCCCTACCTGTGGCTCTCCGAGTGGTTCCGCAGGCTGCGACTGCAGTGGCTGCTGGGGTTCTTCCCGTCGGTGCGACGGGAGCCGGGGGGAGGGGATGTCTGGCGGGTCGACCGCCCCGACCATCGGTGGGTCCGGGAGGCACTGCGGTTCTTCGGGTATCGGGAGCAGGTCGAGCTGAAGAGCGGGACGCTCCTCGCGAGCCGCTCCCGACCCTGAGGGGGAGGCCCACCCCCGCCGGCGGGAGCGGGGCCCGCCTCACTCGTCCTTCGGGGGCTCGGGCTTCGGCTCGAGGCTCAGCACGAACGCGATGATCTGGTTCATCTCGTTCTTGTTCAGGATCTGCGGCGTCATCTTCGCCTGCCCGTTGTCGAAGGTGGGCTTCACCAGATAGCTCTGGAGCCAGAGGACCAGCTTCTGGTAGCGGTCCTTCTCATCGACGATCTTGTCGATCTTCGCCTTGGATGCCTGGTAGCGGGGCGGGTCGGTCTTCTTCAGCGCCTCGACATGCTTGTCGTAGGTGGTCATCGACTTGAAGCGCTTCGCGACCACTTCCTCCATGGGCGGGGAGAGCACGCCCCCCTTCCCGTCGATCTTGTGGCAGATGACGCAGCGCTTCTTCGCGAGCATCTTCCCGAGCTTGGCGCGGCTCTGCCAGACCGGGTCTTCGAGGGGGTTCTTGTGCGCCTTCTCCCCGGCATCACCGCTCTCCACCTCACCGCCGTCCGTGGAGGCGGGGGGAGAGGGAGTGCCGTCCTGCCCGGACCCCGACAGGGTCGTGACCGCCAGGAGGCTGATGATCAGGCCGATGACGAGCAGGGAGCGGGAATGCAGCATGGTGATGTCCTTCGGGTCGGAACGGACCGGGCCTCTCGCGGAGAGCGAACGCATCGAGTGTAAGGGACCACCCGATTCGTCGGTAGGGGACTTTCCACGGCTCTCTCCGCTTCCTATTCTGAGAGCGATCCGGAGCGCCCGCGGGACCGGCCGTCGCGGAGCCCGGGAGCCCGATCCGCGGGGTCGGGGTTCGTGCCAGGGAATGGAGGAGGTGTCGATGTTCATCACACGAAGTCGAGGGTCCGCGAGGAGGACGACGGTGGGTGGGAGCCCCGGGCTCTCCCCGCTCCGCGGGGCGATGCTCGCGGCGCTGCTCGCGACCGGAGTGGCGCCCGCCGCCTCCGGAGAGCTCGCCGAGCTCGAGGCGAAGCATGAGGCGGCGATCGAGGAGCTGGGCCAGAGAGGCGCCTACGACGCGCTCCGCAAGGATTTCGAGGCGCTCGCGAAGAGCGGGGCCGGGACGGAGGAGGGGCTGGGCGCGGAGCTCTGGCTCCTGCGGATGCACTGGTGGCAGCGCCCGGACGGGACGATGGAGTCGGGAGCGGCGACGCTCGCTCGTCGCCTCCTGGATGAGTACCCCACCAGCGCCTCCCTGAAGCGGATCCCCGAGTTCGATTACCTCTTCGACGCTGCGGACTTCGAGAACATCTGCGGGCGCCTCACCCAGGTGACGCCCCACACGGAGGTCAAGGCGTGGTGCCTCTTCTCGACGGGGAAGAAGCTCGTCCGCTCCGCTCCCGAGCGCGCCCCCGAGTTCTTCCGGATCCTGCGCGAGAAGTACGGGGAGGTCCCCTATCGGGCGACGACCTTCGGGGAGATCGCGGCGGCCTACCTCGATCGTCACGACCCCGCGGACCTCGAGCCGGGGAAGCTGGCGCCCGAGATCATCGGCGTCGACACGAGCGGTCAGCCGATGCGGCTCTCCGACTACAGGGGGAAGGTCGTCGTCCTCGACTTCTGGGGGGACTGGTGAGGGCCCTGCCGGGCCATGTACCCGCACGAGCGGTCGCTCGTGAAGAAGCTCGCCAATGCGCCCTTCGCGCTGATCGGTGTCAACTCGGACCGGGATCTTCCCAAGCTGCGCAAGGCGATGGAGAAGGAGAAGATCACGTGGCGCTCCTTCTACGACGGAGGGGGCACGGGGGGGCCGATCGCCACTCGCTGGCGCGTCTCCGGCTGGCCGACCCTGTATGTCATCGACGCGGAGGGCCGCATCCGCTTCGCGGACATCCGGGCGGGGGAGCTCGACCAGGCCCTGATGACCTTCTTCCCCGACCTCCTCGGCGAGGAGTCCGAGGGTGAGGAGAAGGGGGACGCCGGCCGCGATCTCTGAAGCCCGTCCTCCCCAGCCGGACCGCCCCCCAAGAGAAAGACCCCCCGCCACGGTCGGACCGTGACGGGGGGTCTTGTCTTGGGATCTCTTCGCCGGGAGCCCCGGATCAGCGGATCAGCGCATCAGGCGCGCGGCCGCCTTCGGGATGCTGAACCGCTCGACCGCCTTGCCGGTGTCGAGGGAGTAGTCGTAGTGAATGGCGACGTGCTCGATCCCATCCTTGAAGGAGTTCTTCTCACCCTTGCTGCCCTCGCTGACCGCTCCCCGGACACCGGTGAGGATGGTGAGGGTGAAGGCGCGCGGGAGGCGCGACTCGGGGTCGAGGTCGATGTCGAGGAGTCCCTTGGCAACGGTCCTGTCCGCACGGGACAGGAATTCGGAGATGCATCAGCCCCCTTCGAGGCAGCCGGAGTTCTGAACCTCGGTGAACACCTGCACCGCGACCTCGTTCGGGAGGTGGAGGCGCATGCGATGGTACACCTGGTCCTGAGTCTGCTTCCGCGCGACGCTCGTGCGTCCCTGCTTCTCCTCCGTCACGACCGGATCCGGGGTCGGAGCGGTCGACTCGAGCCACTCCGCGTCGCTTGCCTTGCCGAGGGCGGTGGAGAGCACCTGCAGGGGGAACATGAAGAGGCGGTCGAGCTCCTTGCCCTCCTTGCGGGCCTGCAGCATCGACCAGCGCTCTCCGTCGAAGAGCGCGCCCTTGTCCGCCTTCCGGAAGACCTGCATCGCCGGCACGTGCATCACCGCGCCGAGGATGTCTCCCTGGTAGTCCTGACTGATGGAGACATCGCGGAGATGGTGGTCCGCCTTGACCGAGGTGCCGCCGCGGATCGAGACGCTGGCGGAGTAACCGTCACTCCTCGCCCGCTTCGCGAGCTGGCGGACCGACTCCTTCAGCTCCTTCAGCGGATTCGGAGCGTCGTCGCCCAGAGCGAGGACGGAGCCGGTGAAGAGAAGAGGGGCGATGGCCGCAAGGGCGAGGCCTCGACCCGGTGCGCTTCGAAACATCCTCCGTGGTCCTTTCCAAGGGGGTCCACTTTCGGTGGGCGATCGATCGCCCGTCTCCCCGCGGCTCGATTCCGTGAGAATCGCTCGGACGGCCGGGAAACGGCGGGCATTCGATTGCCCTTCAGACTATCCTCCGAGGTTCGATCCCGCGACCCGGAATCCCCCGGATCGGGATGCGAGCCCCCGATCCGACCCGCCTGAACAGCCCTGGAGGCTCTTTGCAGGAGCGCAGAAGCCGGGGAGGACGCCCTTCCTTCGGGGAAAGGCGGCGGATTCCCTCCTTGAAGCCAGATTCTCGCAGAGCCCCACCCAAGGGTGCCCGACTCCGCTGGAGAGGGGGGCGCTCCGCCGTCGCCGGGGTCCGGCGCGTCGGCTCGGCACGCTCCGTGGGCTGGGTCCAGCGCGGGCGAGGTGCCTCCCTCTGGGGGGATGGTCTTCCCCCGAGCCGAGTGATCGTGGCGGGGCCGCGTCCGGCCGCCGGGCCGCGAGGCTGGGGGAGGTGGGGTCGCGCGGCGCGCCGCCCCCTCGTCATCCTGACGCTCGGCGCGCTGCTTCTGGCCCCCGCGCTCCTGCCCCGACTCCTCGTGCCGCTGCTGCCGATGGTCGTCTCCCAGAAGTGGGGAGGCTCCTGCCGGATCGGGCGGGTCGAGTTCGGGCGAGGGGACGGCGGCACCCTCATCGTGGAGCTTCATCGCCTCGAGATGGACGCCTCGCCCCGAGCATCGTCGGGGGACCCATCCCTCGCCCCGCTTCCCTTTCAGGCGCTTCGGATCGATCGGCTTCGGCTGGAGGCGGATGGGTGGTGGGCGCTCCGTCGCGGTCTGCCGGCGATCCGAACGGTCGAGGCCGGGGTGCTGGAGGCGAGACTCCTCGCTCCGGGCGCGGCGTCGGGGGAGGCGTCGGGGGGAGATGCGCTCCCCCTGCTCTCCGTCATCGCGCCGGAACGCCTCCCCGAGCTCCCGTTCCCCGTGCATGTGAGCGAGCTTCTCCTCGACCGGGGTGACATCTCCCTTCGGGGCGGGGTGACGAGCCTGCGGGGCGCCACCGGAGCACCACTCGGAGTCGAGCTCGACATCGAGAGCCTGCGGGGGGTCGATGGCATTCAGCGAGGCCGTCTCCGCTGGGAGCCCGACTCCGAAGCGGTGGCCCGCTTCGCTCTCGTCACGGAGCCGCTCCCGATCGTGATCGAGGGGACCCTCACCCGGGAGGAGGACGGCTGGGAGCTCTGGATCCCGGCGGGGAGTGGCCCGGGATCGATCCTCCACCTCTCGGCGGGGATCCCGCTGCGCGCCGAGCAGGCGCTCGAGCTCGGCTTTCAGGTGGAGGTCTACTCCCCGGACGATGTCCTCGCGGCCCTCGACCTCCCCCGCCCTCGTGAGTTCCCGGACTTCATCTCCCTGCGCTGGGATCTCCGAGGGAACGGCCCGAGCTGGTCCGCCACCGGGGACCTCCGCACCTCCCACGCGGACTTCCAGCTCTCCGGAGAGGTGGCTGCCGTCGAGGGTGTCCCCACGCTCCTCGTTCGCGCCTCCGGGGTGGACCTGCCGTTGGAGCGGGTGCTCGCGCCCTTCCTCCCCGCGCAGGAGCCGCGGGGGCTGGCCGACCTCGAGGGGTGGGTGGAGTGGGGGGACTCCGGCCCGCGGTTCGGCGGGAGCCTCGACCTGATGGAAGGGACCATCGCGCTGGGGGGGGGAGCGATCGAGTTCGAGCGCTGGGCGAGCCTCGCGTCCTGGACCCCGGGAGAGAGGATCCGGATGGATGCCAGCGTGCTCGACCTCGGCATCGGCAAGGTCGAGCTCGGCGGCTGGGTTCCGACCGGCGCACCGCAGGAGTGGGACGGCGAGGTCGATGTCGTCGGGCTTCCCCTCGAGTCTCTTGGCACGATCCTCGGCCGGGCGGGGCTGCGCGGGGCCCGGGGATCTCTCGGGGTGAGGGGGCGCATCCGAGGGCCGCTCACCGATCCGGAGATCGAGGCGGAGGGCTCCCTGCGCGGGGGTGAGCTCGCACCGAGCGGCTGGGAGCGAGTCCGGGACATCGATGCCGATCTCGTCTGGCGGGGGCGCGAGGTCCGCCTCGACGGACTCACGGCGACGATCGGTGGGGGAGCCGTGGAGGGGGAGGGCGTGGTCGCCTTCTCTCGGGGGACCCTCGAGCGCCTCGACACGCGTCTTCGCTTCGATGGCGTCCGACTCCTCCGGACCGAGAGCCTGCGGGTCCGGGGCAGCGGGGGACTTCGTCTCCACGGCGGTATCGACGATCCGCGCCTGGAGGGGAGCCTGACGATCACCCGCGGCATCTACGATCAGGACATTCATCCCTCTCTCGGGGGGAGCGGGACCGAGCTCCCCTTCGACCTCTTCCGGTTCGAGGAGGGGTTCCTCTCGCGTCTCGGCTTCGAGGTGACGATCGACCTCGCGGGGAACTTCGAGATCAGGAACAACCGCGTCGAGGTCTCCCCCCACGGCCGCGTCCGCCTCGAGGGGACCGGCTACCAGCCGCTGCTCGTGGGCGCGATCACCGCCAGCGAGGGACGCCTGCTCCTCCCTCGCGTCGCCTTCGACATCGCTCAGGTCGAGGTGCGGTTTCCCGAGGAGGATCCGTTCCGCCCCCGGGTGCGGTTCGTGGGGAGGACGCTCACGCGAGGGATCGAGATCGAGGCGGTCGCGGACGGGGGGCTCTTCGCGCCTCAGGTCCGGTTCACCTCCAGCCCGACCCTGCCCGAGGAGGACCTTCTCCTGCTCGTGGCGACGGGGCGGATGCGTGATCAGATCCTCTCCGACGAGGTGGGCCTCATCGCGGCGACCGAGCTCGCGCGGCTCTACGGCCCTCAGGTCTGGGCCGGGCTGTTCGGAGACAGCGGAGGATCGAACGGCCTGCTGGAGCGGATCGAGATCGGGGTGCGGACCACCGAGGACACCGGCGAGCTCGACGGGGTGACCGTGGAAATGAGGCTGGACGAGGGGGTCTCGGTCATCGCCGAGCAGGATGGGGCGGGAGAGTCCGCCGCGGATGTCCTCTTCTACTGGTGGTTCCCGTGATCCCGTCCGGTGGGCCGCTCTCCGCCGCCTTCCTCGCCCTCCTCCTGATCGCGACATCGCTCCCCGGGCAGCAAGGGGGAGACCGCGAGGCGGCCGGTCGGAGCGAGATGCCCGGCGAGGCCGCCCTCCGGGTGGAGATCGTGGGGGCGGATGGCCTGGGCTCCGTCGCGCTCCGCTCCGCCCTCGCGCCCTGGCTCGAGGATCTCATCGCCGCGCCCGACGATCCGGGGGTGCGGGAGGACCTCATCTTCGAGCTGGCCGCCGCCTATCGGAAGCGAGGCTACCTCGAGGCCTCCGGCGCGCTGGAGTCGACCGGTGAGCCGGGGGAGGCCGGACGACGCCTGCTCCTGCGGGTGGAGGAGGGGCCCCGCGCCTTCCTCGACCGTGTCATCGCCACGGGGAACCGCGCCTTCGGCAGCGACCTCCTCGAGGGGGCGTTCCCATGGCTGCGCCCCGGTCTGCTGCCGGGCGGGAGGAGGGTGTTCACCGAGAGCGCGCGAGACGCGGGAGTCGCCGCGATCCGGCTCCTCTACTCCCTCGAGGGGTACCTCGACACGAAGATCGTCGTCCGCGAGGACCGCCAGGAGATCCCATCCCCTCCCGGAGCATCCCCCGCCGCCGGTGCGATCCCCTCCCGCGGGGAGATCCTCGTGAGGCTGGTCGTCGAGATCGACGAGGGACCTCGGACGACTCTCGAACAGATCGAGGTCCTCCCCGGGAGCGAGCTCCCCGACGCCACGCTCCTCGCCCTCGCAGGGGTGACGGTGGGAGGCCCGGTGACTCCGCGTCTCCCGCTCGAAGTGCGATCGCGGCTGCGCCGCGCGCTGCAGGACCGCGGGCACTATCAGGCCGAGGTGACCGTCGAGCTGGACTCGATCGGAGAAGCTCGCCGGCGGCTCCGCATTCGAGTGCGGGAGGGGGAGATCCACACCTTCGGAGAGGTGCGGATCATCGGAGATGCCCGGACCCGCCGCTCCTTCCTCCGGGACAGGCTCGGGATCGAGCCGGGTGAGCGCTACTCCACCCGAAAGCTCGAGGAGGGACAGCGGTCCCTCAACGCCACCGGCCTGCTCTCCCGTTTCACGGTCGACCTCGTCCCCACGCCGGAGGACCCCCTCCGGCTCGATGTGGAGGTCGCCCTCGAGGAGAGGGATACGGTCCGTCTCGACGCGCGGCTGGGATTCAGCACCTACGAGCTCGGGAGGCTGGGAGTGGGCGTCCTGCATCGGAACCTGCTCGGCTCCGGGATCGAAGGCCGCCTGGAGGGACTCGCCTCCTTCAAGGGGGAGCAGGCGGAGGCGCGCCTCCGGATTCCGTATCTCCTCGGCGAGGAGATCACCATCGAGCTGCGCGGTCGCTACCGTCGGTTCGAGGAGGTCTCCTTCGAGCGGAGGGAGAGGCTCGGCACGGTCCTCCTCGACTTCCCCGTCGATCGCCGCTTGTCGATCAACACCGGCTTCGAGGCGAGGGACGAGGACATCTCCCAGGTCGATCCGGTCGATGTCGAGCTCGACGAGTCGAGCCGGGCGCACCTGCTCTTTGTGGGAGCCCGTCATGACGACCGGGACTCCCCCATCAGCACCACCCGGGGGCTGCTCTTCGGCGGGCGGGTGGAGCTCTCGACCGCGGCGCTCGGCTCCGACCTCGACTTCACCCGCCTCACGCTCCACGGCAGCCACACCGCCCCGCTCGGCGGACGCTGGGGAATCGTCCTGGCGGCTCAGACCGGGCTCATTGATCGCACGGATGCCGGCGAGATCCCCCTGGGAGAGCGCTTCTTCCTCGGTGGGCCGCGCTCCGTCCGCTCCTTCCGTCAGGATCGAATGGGACCTCGGGATGCCGCAGGGAAGGAGATCGGGGGCGAGGCCTTCGCCGTGGGCTCGGTCGAGATCCGGACCCGCCTCGTCGGGACCCTCTCCCTCGCGACCTTCCTCGATGGCGGAAGCCTGGTGGAGGATGTCGAGGATTACGCCGAGGAGAACTGGCGTTTCGGGGCGGGCCTCGGCCTCATCTGGAACTCCCCGGTCGGTCCTCTGCGGGTCGATGCGGCCGCGACGCTGAACCCGGGGGATGGGGATGACGAGTGGGCGATCCATGTCCTGCTCGGTCAGCCCTTCTGAGCTCCCGACGAATGGAGGCACCGATGGATCTGGCCGATCGCCCGTGCGTTCCCTGCGGAAAGGGCACACCTCCGCTCGAGGAGGAGAGCTGCCGGGAGCTGCTCACCGGGCTCGACCCCGGCTGGGAGCTCGACGCGGCGGGGAGGCTCGTCCGCGAACTCTCGTTCCCCGACTTCGCCGGAGCGCTCGCGTATGTGAATCGGGTCGGGGAGATCGCCGAGGAGGCCGATCACCATCCGGAGATCGAGCTCGGCTGGGGGAGGGTCCGGCTGAGGATCTGGACCCACTCGATCGACGGGCTGAGCGAGAACGACTTCATCCTCGCGGCGCGCTGGGACCGGGCCTTCGGAGGGTGATCGTCCCGGGCCTCAGAGAGAGGGGCCCTGCTCCAGGTCGCTGGCGGAGAGCAGGGAGAAGCCGGCATCGGTCAGGAGCTCCGCGGCGGTCTGCAGATTGTCACAGTGGACAAGGAGCACGCCGAAGCCGTGGGGCCGCGTGAGCATCGGGTACGAGTACTGGATGTTCACCTCGCCCGCGATGAGGGCGCGACAGATCATCCGCAGCCCGCTGCGCTCGTTCGGAACCTCCACCGCGAGGAGCTCGCTCAGAACGACGGGGAACTTCGCGGACCGCAGCGCATCGAACGCGGCCTCCGCCTGATCGACGACGAGGCGGACGATGGCATGGTCCGCGCTGTCGATCACGGAGATGGCGTGGACGAGGATGTCCTCCGCCGTGAGATGTCGGAGGACCTCTCGGAGTTTCCCGACGCGGTTGTCGAGGAAGATCGCGAGCTGGCAGATCGACGGATCGTCGTAGCGTCGTTGGGTCTGCAACATGGGGGAGACGATACCCGAGGGAGGGGCAGCCTCACAAGAGAGGGCCGGAGCCCCGGGCGGGGTCGCGATTCGCCCCCGGGACCGCTCCTCCCGAAGGGGCGGGAGCGGGTGCCCCGGTCCTCCGGAACCCCCGCTCCCTCCTCGTCCCGGCGAAATCTCGTCGGCGTCGGGTCAGAACCCGCCCCGACCCCCGCCGGCGGGCGGGGTGTCGTTCCCCGCTCCCGAGGAGTTGGAGCCTCCGGAGGAGCCGCCGGAGGAGTTGCCGCCCCCGGGACCGCCGAACCCTCCCCGGCCGCCGACCCAGCCGAAGTTCCCTCCGCCGCCACCGCGGGTCTCGGTCATCTCCGTGTAGGTCTCGTACTGGGTCGGAGTGAGGAGCTGCTGCACGAGCGCGTTCGTCTCGTCCCGCTGCTCCGTCATCAGGCCCCGGACTTCCCGGCGGTCGAACTCACCGGCCCGCACCAGCCCCCAGACATCGGTCATCGCCTGCGCTCCCTCCACCATGATGGCGGTGAGCTCCTGGGCGGTGGCGTTGTTCAGCTGGAGCGCCTCGGCGATCTCCTGAGCGCGGCGCTCGGTGCGGGAGAGCATCTGCTCCTCCCGGCGCGCCTCGCGCTCGGCGCGCTCGATCTCCTCGATCGCCTCCATCGCCTGCTCCACCCCGACCCGGAAGGCGTCCGAGCTGAGGAACGCCTCGCTCCCGTCGATCCCGGGAGCCGAGCTCCGCGCGAGGCTGCCCCGGGAGGCGTCCTCCCGGACCATCTCCTCGACGAGCGCCCGGACCTCGTCCGCGGTGACCGCGGCGCCGCTGGTCGGGACCTCTCCGCCCTGCTGCTCGAAGGAGCGGGCCGCGAGGGTGCGGGCGTCCTCGGAGCTGCTCTCCTCGATGAGGGAGGTGAGGGCGCCGATCTTCTTCTCGAGGCCGGCGATCTGGCTCGCCTGACCCTCGACCTGACTCTTCAAGGTCAGGCTCAGGGTCGTGAGGCCGCCGCCGGCCACGAGGACGAGAACGAGGGCCAAGGTCTTGCTCATTGGGCTCTCCCGTTTCATGGGGTGCTCGAGCACCCTCTGGGGCACTGCTGACGATCGATCCTCCCCGGGAACCCCTGCCCGTGGGCGAGGTTGTGGAGGATCTCTCCTCCCCCGGGAATTTCTGGATGATCGCACCTCCGGACCCCGGGAGCGACTCTTTCCCGGCGAAGGGGCTAGCCGACGCCGATCGCCGGGAGGGCATCCTCGAGGTGGGGGTATCGGAAGGGGTGCTTCAGGGAGAGGAGGCGCGCCGGCTCGACCCGCTGGCCGGCGAGGAGGAGCTCCTGTCCCATCTCCCCGAACATCGCCCGGACCGCCAGGGAGGGCAGCGGGAGGAAGCTGGGGCGCCCCAGAGCCTTCCCGAGGGCGTTCGCGAAGGTCCGCTGGGAGACGCAGCCCGGTGCGACCGCGTTGAGCGGCCCCCGGATGTCCGGGCGATCGATCATCGCTCGGAAGAGGGAGACTGCGTCGGGGAGAGCGATCCAGCTGACGAACTGCCGACCGCTTCCGATCGGCCCGCCGAGGCCGAGGCGGAACGGGGTCAGCATCTTCCCGAGCGCCCCTCCCTCCCGGGAGAGGATCATTCCGAGGCGCAGGACGACGACCCGGATCCCGGCCTCCCGCGCCGGATCCGCGGCCGCCTCCCAGTCGACGGCGAGCTCGGCGAGGGTGCCTCGACCGGGTGCGCTCTCCTCGCGGAGGATCTCGTCGCCCCGGTCCCCGTAGATGCCGATCCCCGAGGCCATGATCAGCGACTCCGGGCGCTGCCCCTCGGGGAGTCGCGCGAGGGCCTCGCAGAGGGTCCGGGTGGCGTCGACGCGGCTCTCTCGGAGGACGCGCTTCCGCTCCTTCGTCCAGGGGCGGTCCGCGATTCCGGCGCCCGCCAGGTGGAGGACCGAGCGGAGGGGAAGGGACGAGCCGAGGTGGACCTCGCCGTGCGGCGGATCCCACCAGCAGCTCTGGTCGCTTCGGGTGCGCGAGAGCGGGTGCACGGCGAAGCCGTCGCCGGGGAGGCGGGCGGCGAGCGCCCGGCCGAGGAGTCCGGAGGAACCCGTGATGAGGATGTTGGGCTTCACGCTCACGATGTCTCCAGCACCTTCCTGAACTCGGCCTCCACGAGCCGATCGGTCTCATCCGCGCAGGCCGACGCGGCCTCGCGGAGCTGCCGGCACTCGGCGAGCACCTGCTCGACCCACGTCCGATCCCCGATCTCTCCGAGGTTGATCCGGACATTGTAGATCGAGCCCTCGAGCCCCGCTCGCGCGAGGAGCGCGCCCACTCCGGCATCCGTGATCCCGGCGGGGAGCCCCTTCTCCGCGATGCGTCGGCAGAGCTGCAGCGCCCGCAGGCAGAGCCGCGCGCTGGCGAGCGGCACCTCCGTCGCGTTCTTGTAGCCCGCCTCGATGGCGGCGGCGCGGACCGTCTGCTCCTCCGGGGTCTCCCGCGGGAGCCGGTTCGCCGCGATCACCTCGTTGAAGGCTTCGGTGTCGAGGTCCACCGCGCGCATCAGGTCGTCCTTGATCTCCTGGGCCTCGGTGGCGATCTGCTCGAGGAGACCGCGTCGCTTGCGGTACCGCCGCTTCGAGAAGGTGATGTTCGCGACCATGGAGCCGAGCCCGGCGGCGAGGCTGCCAGCCAGGGCGGAGATCGATCCGCCGCCGGGGGCGACCGAGTCGCGGGAGACCTCGTTCGCGAGGGCGGCGGTGCTCAGGCCGGTCAGGGTCCCCTCGGTGGTGGGGAGCCCGAGGACCGAGCGATCGAGGTCGAAGGGGGCGATGTCCGCGAGCCCGAGGGACTGCACCGCCGTCTCCACCACATCCCGGGGGGGGATCCCCCGCGACGAACCCTGCCGCTCGAGATAGAAGGCGCCGCTCGCATGGATCGCCTCATGGGGGACGACGCCGACCACCTCGGAGCCGGTGACCGTGATGCCTCGCTCCGCGGCGAGCGTGCGCGCCGCCTCGGTCACATCGTGCATGTTGGTGATGCGGAAGTTCGTCAGGTTGATCGAGATCTGGGCCCGTCCGTACTCCGGGATCATCCAGCCGACCGCCCGGCACTCCCGGAAGAGGCCGCGCTTCATCACGAACGCGTCCTCCAGGGCCTCCGGGTCCTGATCGAAGAAGGCGAGCTCATCCGCGAGGGTCGTCCCGTGGCAGGCGCGATAGTGGGCGTCGAGATCCTCGCGGCTCGGGAACACCTCCCCGGTGAAGCTCGGCCAGATCCCCCGACCGGGTTGGTACCGCAGGAGCCGACCGCTGGAGTAGTAGGGGGTCCGCTGCTCGACGCGGACCGCGCGGCCCTTCTCTCGCAGCTCGTGCGCGATGTCGTTCGCCTGTTCGACGGAGCGGGTGTTCAGGTTGATGTTGTAGGCGATGAGGAACTCCCGCGCCCCGATCGTGATCACGCCGGTGCGGGGGAGGAACTCCTGCGGACCGAAGTCCGGGGCGAACGCCGGGTCCTTCATCTTCTGCGGGAGGGCCTCGTACTCGCCCTTGCGGACCGCGGCGAGGGACCGACGGTCCTCCCGCTGCGCCGCGCGATCGTAGAGGTACACCGGGATGCCCAGCTCGTCCCCGACCCGGGCGCCGAGCTGCTTCGCGATCTCGATGCAGTCCTCCATCGTGACACCCGCCACCGGAATGAAGGGGCAGACATCGGTCGCGCCGTGACGAGCGTGCGCTCCGGTCTGCCGACTCATGTCGATCAGATCCTTCGCGCGGGCGATCAGTCGGAAGGCACCCTCCTCGATCACGCCGGGGGCACCGACGAGGGTGATGACGGTCCGGTTCGTCTCCGAGCCCGGGTCGACATCGAGGACCTGCACGCCGGGGACGGCGGCCGCGGCCGCGACGATCTCGTCGATCTTCGCCCGGTCGCGTCCCTCCGAGATGTTGGGGACGCACTCGACGATGGGTGTGCTCATGGGGACTCCTCCGCGGCTCCGGCAGGGGGGGGCGAGGGCGGCCCGCGACGCGGGAGAGCGCCTCGCTCCGCGCGGTCGGTTCGACTCCCGACCGACGATCTTCCCCATTATGATCGAGCCGGGTCGCGGGGACGAGTCGATTCAGATGATCGAGACCGCGACGAGCTCACCCCTTCCCCTCGGAGGTGTCATGGACCCTCGTCCGACCGTCGCCGCGCGGCTCGCTCTCCTCCCTCTCCTCCTCCTCCTCGGCTGCGCCGGGGCCTCGCCCCGCGAGGTGACGACCGCGGACGGGTTCCGCATGCTCGAGGTGGGAGGGGTCGCCATCGCCGGCCAGCCTTCCCCGGACCAGCTCGCCGAGCTCTCGCGGCAGGGGTACCGCACGGTGATCGACATCCGTCGCCCGGGAGAGATCGACTGGGACGAGGCGCGGGTCGTCGGCGAGGCCTCGATGCGGTACGCCCGGGTGCCCATCACCCCCCAGACGATCGAGGTCGGGGTGCTCGACCGACTGAGGACCCTGCTCGACGACTCTCCTCGCCCGATCCTGTTCCACTGCGGCTCCGGGAATCGGGCGGCCCTCGTGTGGGGGATCCTCGAGGCCGGGGAGCGGCCGAAGGAGGAGATCCTGGAGATCGCTCGCCGGGCGGGACTGAAGGCCGGTCTCGAGCCGATGCTCGAGAGCTGGATCGATCGGCAGGAGTCCGGGGCCGGCCGGCTGCGATGACCGCCCCGGGCGCGGTCAGTCGGCGGGCGCGCCCGGCTCCGACGGAAGGGACCGGGCGAGCGCCGCCCCCACGCGAACATAGTTCGCGGCGCTCCCGTTGTAGTGGCAGTACCAATGGCCCCCCCGGGCCCGGTACTCCTCGCTCTGCTCCGCGGTCGGGAGCTCGTTCTCCGCGGTGGAGGGGATCCCCTCCTTCCGCTTCTCCTGCTCCCAGCGGTCGCGGATCTCCCGCAGCTCCTCGAGCCGATCGTCCCAGTACGCCACGGTGGGGACGAAGGAGACCCGCGTCATTCCCCGCTCCTCGAGGGTCCTGCGCTGCGCCTCCCGGAACGCGATGATCGCGTGGGCCTCGCGATCGTTGGGACTTCGCTTCGCGCGGGCGTCGATGCCGACGCCGCCGATCCCCATCTCGCCGATGACGACCGGCAGCTCCGGCGTCTGGAGGTCGCTGCGCAGGTCGCGGATCATCGCGGCGAGGTTGCCGGGGTAGGCCTCGATGATCCCATCTCCGATGAGGCGATCATCGGCGGGGTCCCTCTCGTGCCAGCGACAGTAGTCGTTCCAGCCCTGGAACCAGGCGAAGCCGCCGAGGCGCACCCTGTCGCGCGCCGCTCCCGGCACGAGCGTCTCGATGGAGGCGAGGCTGCCGCGGATGTCGGCGAGCATGCGACGGTAGTAGGCGCCCACCTCCCGCTCGTTCCCGTTCGCCCGCTCCTTCGCGAGGAGCGCGGCCTCGTCCCCGGCCGGCGGAGCGGCGGACGGAGCCCGGAAGTCGCAGAAGACATCCTTCCCTCCCCACGCGACCTTGATGAGGAGGACATGCTCCTCGTGTCGCTCTCCCATCAGCGCGCCGAAGCCGAGCTCCGGACCGACCTCTTCCGCCCCGTATCCCCAGCCGGGGCCGAGGGGGCCGGTCGGCTTCCGGTGTCCGGGCCAGTGCATCGTCACATCGTCCCGGCTCCGCCACTCCCCGTTCGCGTCCCGGAGCAGCGCGAGCAGCTCCCGACCGTCCGCCGACTCCGCGAGCACCGGGAGGCTCCGAGTCTGCCCGTGTCCCTCCATGTTCGACTGACCCGCGAGGATGTAGACGACCACCGCTCCGTCCTCTCGCTCGGCCGAGAGCAGGGGCGGGGCGAGGATGAGGCAGAGGAGGAGAGCGCAGAGCTTGAGCGTCGGGAGCGGGGAGCGCGGCATCGCGGGCCTTTCAGCTGGGGAGTCCAGGATCGGCCGTGGGGTGGGGCTCGATCCGCGAGGGACGATACCCCAGCGGTGGTCACCGCTCCAAGCGCCGCTTTCTCCCCGGGTCCGCGAGGGGGATCAGAACCGGACTCCGGCGGCGAGGACGATGTTGAACCCCGGGGCGTCCGCCCCCGAGCCGAGGGCGCGGTAGGTCTTGTCGCCGAGATTCTCGAGGGTGAGGGTGATCCAGCGATCCCCGGTCGGGTCCCGCCACCCGGCCGAGAGGTCGACCACGCCGAAGCCGGGGATCGTCCCGTCGCCGCGTCCGGGCACGGTGAGGCGGACATCGTTCGCGTCCGCGAGGGTCACATCACCACGGCCGTACGCGTCGTGGAAGCGGACCTGAGCCCGAGCCCACCACTGCCGGTCGAGATCGAGCTTCAGGCCGGCGAGGCCGTAGAGGCGGTTCGCGCGGCTGATCGGCTCCTCGAGGATCGATCCGTCCGGCTGCGGGACCTCGGTCTCGCTGTCCACCCCGCTGAGGGCTCCGAAGACCGCGAGGCGCTCCCCGAGTCCCGGGGGCGTGGGGAGGCCGATGTCCCAGAGGAGCTCGAAGCCCCGGAGCTCAGCGCTCCGGGCGTTCTCGAGGGTGCCCGGGCCTCCCCCCGCCGGGTACACCCGCTGGATGAGGTCATCGATCCGAGTGAGGAAGGCGCTCGCCAGAAGCTCATCCCTGCCCCTCGCCCAGCGCCAGCCGAGCTCCACCGTGTTGCTGACCTCGGGGTCGAGGTCGGGGTTTCCAAAGGCCGGCGTGCCGCTCGAGCCCGAGTCGGTCGCTCCGTCGAGGTCGTTCAGGTTCGGCGCGCGGAACGCCTTCGCGACTCCGACGAACACCATCATGTCCTCCCGGAACTGCCAGCTCCCCCGGAGGCTACCGGTCAGGTCGTCGGCATCGTTGTCGGCGACATCGAACTCCCAGTCGACGATCGTGTAGCGGAGTCCGCTGAGCAGGCTCCACTCCTCATCGAGCCACCACAGGTCCTGCGCGTAGATCGAGGTGGTGTCGTAGCGGGCTCCGTCGGTGATCGTCGTCCCCGCGTCCCAGTTCTCGGGCTGGTAGGGGGTCGCTCCGCCCCCGTCGGTCGAGCCGATGTCCCGGAACTCGCGATACTGGTTGCCGGTCCGCTCGAAGAGGGCGAGCACTCCGAACGTGATCTCGTGGTCATCGAGGCGCCGGGTGGCCTGCGTCTCGATTCCCGTGGAGTCGATGCGATCGTCGTACTCGCGCCTCCGGTAGTCCGCGCCGCCGTTCGTCAGGTCCTCGCGGGTCTGCGCCTCATCGTGACGGTGCCACCACGCCGTCGTCACGAGCTCATCGAGCAGGCCCCCGCGCGGCGTCCAGGTGTGGCGGAGGTGGGTGTAGCTGAAGGTCTGAGGGTCGTAGAACCGGGAGATGCGGCGGCTCTCCCCGCTGTTCTCGAAGTAGCCGTCCGGACGGCGGGCATCGTCCTGACGGGTGTGGCCGAAGGCCAGCTCCAGGCGCTGGTCGGGGAGCCCCTCCCAGGAGAGTCGCCCGGCCCAGGAGCCCTCGTCGTAGGCGGTGTTGGGAATGCTCCCGGAGGAATCCGCCCCGGGCCCGAAGAGGTTCCGGTCCATGTCCTTGCCGCCCACGCGATCGTGGAAATCGATGAGGCTCCCCTCGAGGGAGTAGCTCCACACTCCGCTGCGTCCATCGATCCCCGTCGCGAGCTGCGCGCCGTTCGCGCTGTCGACTCGGGTCGTGGTCCAGGAGGAGAGGGTCTTGTCGACCCCCCGACCCGCCTCCGGGAGACGCAGATCGATCGCCCCGGTCAGGCCATCCGAGCCGGTCACGACCCCCGAGGAACCGAGGATCACATCGATCCGATCGATGCTCATGTCGGGGATCAGGGCGGAGTACTGGTTCGGTCCGCTCCGCATCGTCGCGTGGCTCAGGCGGACGCCATCGAAAAGGAGCAGGCTCTGCTTCCCGGTCAGGCCGCGGATGTAGGGACTCGTCTGTCCCGGTGCCGTGTGCTGGATGATCACCCCGGGCCCATGATCGATGCGGTCCAGGGCGGTGCGGCCGACCGCCTGATCGAGCTCCTCCCGGTCGTGGGGGTAGTAGGCGTAGGGCTGGTCGAACGGATCGAGGGAGAGCCGGGTCGCCGTGACGACCGTGGTCTCCACCGGGATCGTCGGAGGGGGGGAGTCGTCCGAAGCGGGGGCGGAGTCGTCAGAGGGTGCGGAGTCCGCCGGGCGGGGGTCCTGCGGAGCGGCGAGGGATGGGTCGAGGGGGTCATCCCCGTGGAGGGAGGGAGCGAGGGCCGGGATCAGCAGGAGGGCGAGGATTCCGGCGAGGGCAGGCGCGGGCCGAGGAGGCATCGAGAATCTCCGGGGATTGCCGTGGGGAAGGGAGCACGCGACCGACCCGAAGGTCGCACCGGCCCGGAGGATCGCCGATCGAGGGGTCGAGGGAAAGACGAGCGAAGGGGCGTCTGTCTCAGTACGGCAGCTTCTTCGCCTTGCAGAGGTTCTTCTTCTGCGCGGCGGCCCGCCCGCACTTCGAGCAGATGAAGCGGGGAGCCGCGACGACATCGGCGGAAAGGAGCTCGAGGTTCTTCTCGATCGCCTTCCGGCCCCACTTGCAGATCGGCTCCTTGAGGAGATTCGCTGGGCTCATCGGGACTCCGCAGATTCCAAGGGTGTGGTTTGCCTCCCAACTGTTTGGGATACCAAACAATGGTTGGGGAGACCAGCCCCGGTCGGAGGGTTTCTCCACAGGTCTTTTCCAGATAATGGCTTATGGAGCCAGGCAGGCCCCGGCGGACAGGCAGGTGAGCCCCGCCGGGCTGGGGTCCGGCCCGCAGGCGGGGGAGGGCGGAGGGAGAGGCCCGCCGCCCCCGAAGAGGTGCTCGAGGATCGTGACCGGATCGGAGATGTCGAGCGCGCCGTCGTCGTTCGCGTCGCAGGCGGAGGCGCAGCTCCCCAGGGGGGCTCCCCCGAAGAGGGCGTTCAGGAGCGAGATCGGATCCGCGAGGTCGACCGAGGTGTCTTCGTTGCAGTCTCCCCGGCGGAAGAGCGAGCCACGGGTCAGGTCGAAGTCGTCGAGGGAGACCCGGGCCGCGGTGTTGGCGGGGGAGACGCGGACCTCGAGGGTCACGGCGCGGTCGAGGGGGACCGCCGCCAGATCGAAGGCTTCGGTCTGCCAACCGGTCGCGGTGCTGAGGCTGCGCGAGCCGAGCAGCTCCTCCGGGCCGATGCCATCGTCGCGGAGGAGGATCTCCAGCACCGCCCCGGGGTCGGGATCGAGGACCCGGATGGAGCAGGTGAGCTCGGCCGCGTCCGACGGGAGGTGAAAGCGATCGTGGCGTCGCCACGACGCCCCGCCGTTCAGCTCGAGATGGGGCCCGGAGGCGTCGGCCGCGATGACCCCGGGGCCACCCCCCCCGTGCCAGAGCCAGCCCGCGTCGTTCCCCGAGCCGAACTCGAAGTCTCCGTTCACGATCGCGGGAGTCGGCGCGACCGGGACCCGCCCGGCATCGGCGCAGCCCCCCCCGGGGCCACAGGGGCGCTGAGCGAGGCCGCCTCCGAGCTGGCTGAAGAAGAAGCCCTCTCCCGCGCCCTGGGCGGTGTACCAGTCCTGCCGATCGATCGAGCAGTCCCCATCGGTCCCCGCGAGGAGGTCGATCGTGCCGTGGTACCAGGTGTGGACGAGGATGTGCTCGAGGCTGCAGGGGGAGAGCCGATTGTCGACGAAGCCGAAGGCATCGAGGCCGAGGTCCAGGTTCCACGCGCCCGCGACCGGCTCTCCGTCGAAGTCGAAGAAGAAGCAGCCGTGGTCGATGTCACACCCGTCCGCTCGGTAGTAGTTGTCCGCGAAGACGACCCCTTCGTGGACCACCATCGCGGGGTCCAGGAGGTTCGCCGAGGGCCCGATCGGATGGGGATCGAGGAAGGTCAGGTGATCGACTGCGATGCCGGCGCCGACGAGTCGCTCCACGACCGCGGTGTTCAGGGAGGCGCCGCGGGAGTGACCGATGAGGTGAAGCGGACGGTCTCCGCCGCCCGGAGCCACGAGGACGCTCGCACCGGCCAGCGGGCCGAGGAGCCGTGGATCGCGCAGCGAGGCATGAAGAGTGTCGGCCGCGGCGACGGCGGTCCCCACCCGGGTGCCGTCCCCCGGAGTCCAGGCGGAGCACTCCGCCCAGTCGAAGCAGAGGACGATGGCGCCGGCCGGGTCGTTGCTGCCGTAGACGGGGCTCCACCCCCCCGTCGCCGGATCGAGCACGAGGACGGTGCCGGGAGGCGAGCTCCGGTCCGCGATCCGGGAGCCCATCACCACGGGCCAGTCGGGAAAGGTCGCATCGAGCTGATAGCCGTGAGTGATGACGGTCGTCGTCGGTTGCGCGACCAGATCCCCGCAGCAGAGAAGGACGAGGGCAGCGCCGAGGGCGACCGGAGGACGCGGGGCGGGGCGGCGGGGCATCGGACTCTCCTCCGTTCGGGGGCGGCAGGCAAGGAGCGGGGGACGGGCTCCTCCTTCGAGGCTCGCACGAATCTCGCGGGAGGCAACCCCGGATCGGAAGTCTCCGACAAACGGACCGGGGACGGACCTCCCTCAGATCGCGGATCCGACCGCTGGGCCGTCGCCGTCCCTCCCCTCCTCGAACCGGACCTCCTCGCTCTGGCGGGCGAACTGGGCACGGTAGAGGTGATGGTAGCTCCCCTCCCGACGCAGGAGCTCCTCATGAGTCCCCTGCTCGATGATCCGCCCGCCCTCGATGACGAGGATCCGATCGACGCGCCGGACGGTGGCGAGGCGATGGGCGATGATCACGCTGATCCGGCCCCGGAGGATGTTATCGATCCCCCGCTGGATCCTGCGCTCCGTCTCGACATCGAGAGAGCTCGTCGCCTCATCCATGACGAAGATCGCCGGGTCGGAGAGGACGGCGCGGGCGAGCGAGACGAACTGCCGCTCTCCGCTCGAGAGGAGACAGCCCCCCTCCCCGACCTCGCTCTCGTAGCCGTCCTCGAGTCCACGGATGAATCGATCCGCGCCGACCCGCCCCGCCGCCTCCTCCACCTCGGCATCGGACGCGCCCGGTCTCCCGTATCGGATGTTCTCCCGGATGGAGCCCGAGAAGAGATGGGGGTGCTGAAGCACGACCCCGAGGCGTGACTGGAGCCAGTGCTGGCTCCTCTCCCGGAGGTCGATGCCGTCCACGAGGACCTGGCCCGCCGCGGGCTCGTAGAAGCGGCAGAGGAGACCGGCGATCGTCGACTTCCCGCCGCCGGTCGCCCCGACGAGGGCGATGCTCTCGCCCGCACCGATCCTCAGGTCGAAGCCGCGGAGGATCGGCTCCTCCGGGGTGTAGTGGAACTCGACCGCGCGGAACTCGACCGAGCGGATCGGACCGGGCTCCCCCGTCTCCTCCCGTCGCCCGGCGAACGGCTCGGGGTCGGGGCGCTCCGGGTCGACGATGTCCGGGGTCTCGTCGAGCATCGACTGGAGCCGCTCGGCGGATGCCTGAGCGGCCTGCAGCTCGGTGAAGCGCGCGGCGAGCTCCTGGATCGGCTGGGAGAAGTGCGTCGCGAGCTGCAGGAACGCGATGAGCTCGCCGGGGGTGAGGCGCCCCATCTCTAGCGCCGCGCCACCCCGGAAGAGCGCGAGCCCCACGCCGAGGCTGCCGAGGGAGAGGACCACGGGGAGGTAGACCGCGGCGGTGACCATGTTCCTCCGGGATGAGACCTCCATCCGGTCGCTGAGGCGCTGGAACTCGCGGAGGGCGGCGGTCTCGCGCGAGAGGGCCTGGGTCGTCTGCACCCCCATGATCCCCTCGTTGTAGGCCGCGGTGATCTCGGAGTTCGTCCGCCGGATCCGCCGCTGGTACTTCAGGAGTCGCCGCTGGAACCACGCGCTGACGAGGACCAGCGGGGGGACGATGAGCATCACCCACAGGGCGAGCCGGGCGTCGAGCCACAGCATCCAGCCGGCGAGGGAGAGGAGGTAGAAGACCCCCCAGGTCAGGTCGAGGAGGAACCAGGGGGCGAGGCTCGTGATCCGCCCGACATCGCTGGTCATGCGGGCCATGAGCCAGCCGACCGCCTTCCGATCGAAGAAGGAGAAGCTGAGTCGCTGCAGATGGGCGAACCCCTCCTTCCGCATGTCATGGGCCATCCCCGTGGCGATGTCTCCGGCCGCACGGATGAAGGCGAAGACGATGAGCCCGAAGAGCGCGATGAGGGCGAGGTAGGTTCCGATGAGCCCGGGCAGGTCCTCCTGCCGGCCCGCGTTCGCCGCATCGATGATCCTCCCCACGGTGAGCGGCATCACGGGCTCGATGATCGCGAGCACCACCGCGCTCGAGCAGAGCAGGAGGACCGGCCCGCGCTGGGGGCGGAGGAAGCGGAGCAGGCGTCGCCACAGGGCGAGGTCGAGACCGCGCGACTCGTCCTCCTCGTGGAAGGTCTCGCTCATCGTCCGCTCCCTTCCGGGGAGCCGGAGGAGGGCTCTCCTCCGTCGGCGAGCTCCTCCTCGAGCGCGCTCTCGAGCTTCCACAGCCGACGGTAGATCCCGTCGGCCCGGCTCAGCTCCACGTGGCTCCCGCTCTGGGCGATCCGTCCCCGCTCGAGGACGAGGATCCGATCCGCGTGCATCAGGGTGGAGAGCCGATGGGCGATGATGAGGGTGGTGTGCGCGCCGCTCCGACGGCGGAGGGTCTCGATGATCTCGCTCTCGGTGTCGGTGTCCACGGCGCTCAACGCATCATCGAGGATCAGGATGTCGGGCTCGTCGATGAGGGCGCGGGCGAGGGCGACCCGCTGGCGCTGGCCGCCGGAGAGCGTGACGCCCCGCTCCCCGACCGTCGTCTCGTACCCGTCGTGGAACCCGGCGATGGAGTCGTGGATCGCCGACTCGGTCGCGGCCCGCTCGATGTCCGCCTCGCTCGCGGTCGTGCGCCCGAGGTGGATGTTCTCCCGCACCGTCTTCGAGTAGAGGAAGGGGTCCTGGAGGACCACGGCGATGCGGGAGCGCACCCGCGAGCGGGGGAGGGTCGCGATGTCGCGCCCGTCGAGGAGGATCCTCCCGCGGTCGGGGTCGATGAACCGGAGCAGCAGCCGGGCGATCGTCGACTTCCCCGAGCCGGAGGCCCCGAGGAGGGCGATCGTCTCCCCCGCGGCGATCCGGAAGTCCACGCCGTCGAGGATCGGCGTCTGCTCATCGCCGGGGTGGTAGGCGACCGCATCGAAGACGATCGCCCCCCGGCGTCCGGCGGCCTCTCCCTCCGACGCGCGCTCCTCCTCGCGTCGATCCTCCGCCGTCACGAGGGCGGGATCCGGCTGGCTCTCGATCTCGCTGGCGAGGATCTCGCCCACCCGGGAGATCGCCACCGTCGCCTTGCCGAACTCGGTCAGGATCCTCCCCATGAAGCGCATCGGCCAGAGGAAGAGGTTCACGACCGCGAGGAAGAAGTAGAAGGCCCCGGTCTCGAGGGTCCCATCGAGGAGGCGGAGGCCTCCGTATCCGATGACGATCGCGAGCTGGAGGAAGCAGAAGAAGTCGGAGACCGACCAGAAGACCGAGAGGTGACGGTAGAGCGTGCGATCGAGGAGGCGATGACGGCTGTTCCGCTCCGCGAAGCGCTCCTCCTCGTGCTCCTGCCGGGAGAACGCCCGGACGACGCGGATGCCGACCAGGTTCTCCTGGAGGACGCCGGTCATCGCCCCCTCCGCCTCATCCACGGCGAGGAACGCGCTCCGCACCCTGCGGAAGAACAGATAGCTGAAGCCGGTGATCCCCGGCATGAGGACGACCGCGGCGAGGGTCATGCGCGGATCGAGCGCGAGCATCAGCGGGAGAGGGACGAGGAACATGGCGAGCGCCCGGCCGATCTCCACGACCTGGCTCGCGAGGAAGTTGCGGATCGTCTCGACATCGCTGGTGCAGCGCTGAATGAGGTCGCCGGTGTTCGCGGTGTGGTGCCACGAGACCGGCAGGCGCTGCAGGTGGTCGTAGAGTCGGTCGCGGAGCCGGCGGATGATCGCCTCGCTCGCCCGGGCCGCCCATCGTCCCCGGAGATAGGTGAACGCTCCGGCGGCGAGGGTGACCGCGAAGATGGCCATCATGGCGATCCACAGGTCGGCGCGGAGGCGGTCCGCTCCGCCGAGGAGCTCGATCAGGGCTCCGGAGATCGGACCGGGTGGGGCGCCGTCATCGGCGAGGACATGGTCGAGGACCGCCTGGGGGATGAGGGGAGCGATCGCGAGGAGGGCCGCGCCGGGCAGGAGCGCGAGGAGCGCGCCGCCGTAGCGGAGCCGCTCACCGCGGGTCTCCAGCCAGAGGAGTCGGAGAGCGGGCCCGAAGGGCGCGGTGGTCCTCTGCCGCTCCTCCTGCATCATGCTCCTCCCGTCCGCCGCTTCCTCCGCCGGGCGACAGGATGACGACAACCCACCGGAGGGGCACCCACTCTTGCCGGATCTTCACCCGGCTCCTCGATGCTCGGTGGTTCCCCTCTCCCGCCCCGTGTGTCACCCTCACGGGCTGAGATCGGGAGGAGGAGCCCCTTGCAGACCGCCAACGCCCCAGAGGCGCAGCCCGAGTTCGGCGTCCGAATGCCGCGCGCCCTGTGGATCATCTTCTTCCTCGGCTCGATCGCCTCCGTCATCACCGTCTATGTCCTGACCCAGCAGGGCTGGGCGGAGATCACGGAGCGGGCCCGGGCGGAGATGTCGCTGTACCCGGTCGTCCGGGAGCAGATCGGAGAGATCGTGGAGATCCGCCTCGACCCGGAGCGGCGCGCCTCGCGATCGAACCCCGATCAGGTCGCCATGGATCTCTTCGGGACCCTCGGCGTCGGGGTCGTGCAGGTCGAGCTGGTCGAGAGCGAGGAGGGGTTCGACTTCATCCCGGGAGAGACCCTGCGCGTGGGAGACCGGGAGTATCCGCTCCTGCGGGGAGACCCTCCACCGCGCTGAAGGACCCCGGCGGGTCGCCTAGGGGTCCTCCTCCGGAGGGGGCTCGAAGTCCCCTTCGATCTCCGGGTCGTCGAGGGAGCCGCTGAGGCGGAACCGGGTGAGGGTGTTCACCAGGTCCGAGAGGATGGGCAGGCCCCCGAGGGTCTGCGGCTCGAGGATCAGGTCGAGTTCACTGTCGAACCCGAGGGTCCCGCGCCCCTTCAGGTTGATGATCGGGCTCTCCAGCACGAAATCATCCCAGTCGTCGATGACGATCCGTCGATCCGCCACCCGGTAGCGCTTCACGGTCGCCTTCTCGAAGTGGAGGTTCTCCTTCGAGAAGCCCTGCAGCGGGTTGAGGATGATGGCGGCGAGGGCGGGGATCTTCGTGAGGCGCCCGTCGCGAATGCCCGCGTAGCCGAGCCCGATCAGGGAGTCGACATCGTCGGTCGCCCCGCGCAGCTGGAGCGCGCCGTACGCGGTGCCCGCCGTGTCCTTGGTCCCGAAGAGGTCCTCGCCCCCCTCCTCGAGGAGGATCCCCTCCGCCTCCGCCTCTCCGCCGAAACTGCCCCCCTCCTTCAGGTCTGCGAAGAAGAACCCGTCGAGGGTGCCCCCGAAGAGTGCGGCCGGCCCGAGGGAGGCCTGAAAGGTCTTCGTCACATCCGCGTCGAGGAGGCTCTCGAGGAAGAAGTTGCTCGGGCGGTAGCGGGAGTTCTCATCGCGCTCCGCGTTCGTGAGGTACTGGATCTCCGGGTGGAGCTCTCCGTAGACGAACGAGGTCGGTCGGGTGACATCGACCCGGAACCGTGAGAACCGATAGGAGCCCCGGTCGAGGGAGCCGCTGAAGTGGTGGGGTCTCTCCCCGTCGAGACCGCCGTGCACCTCGAAGTGGGCATCGATGTCATAGAGCCGGAGTCCGAAGTCGACCGCCCCGTCGAGCAGGTCGATCCCCCCGACGTACTCCACCACATCCGGTGCGCTCCCCCCCGTCCAGGAGTGCACTCCGACCGATCCGAACACCTGACCCGAGAGGTCCATCCGCTCGGCGAACTCCCGGAGATCCGCGGGCAGGCTCTCCACGAGGGTCGGGTCGGAGACCTCGAGGCCGCGCTCGTCCTGGCCCAGCAGGATCTTCAGCTCGATGGCGAGCAGCCAGCGATCGGGATCTCCCTCGTCGGGATGACTCTGCTCCCCCGTCACCAGGACCCTCGGCCCCTCGTTCCCCTCCTCACCCCCCTGCAGCGGAGAGGTGCGCAGCGAGTCAAAGCGAAGGAGGTCCGCCGCGCTGTCGTAGATCACGGTCCCCTGCTCGAAGAGGAGCGGGTAGGGGAAGTCCTCGTAGCGGATCTCGAGGGGGGCGCGGATCTCCGCGGTGACGAGCACATCGAGCGGCGCACTCCCCTTCGACCGGAGGAACACGTGAGTGTCGAGCTTCCCATCCGTCCCCACCCGCGAGGTGCCGGGACCGAAGGTCTCGACCACCTCCCGCAGCTCCTCGGAGAACGCGGCGACGACGGACGCTCCGAAGGGGAGCTCCGGCGCGTGGATCTCGAGGTCGATGTGTCCCTGCGCGCCGTAGACGATCTCCCCCTTCTCGAGGGCGACGACCGCACCGGCGTGTCTTCCGCGGATGCCGTCGAAGCGGACGCCGTTCTCATCGAAGACGACGACGCCGGTGAGCCGATCGACCCGGACCGGGAACGCCTCGTGGGCGATGTCCAGATCGCGCGCGGTGAGCTGGATCGTCGGTCGGAACGGACCGCCCGGCTCGCTCCTCACGAGGATCAGCAGATCGAGGAGCCCCCCCGGATCGAATCTCTCCACCTCGCGGCGGATGTCCGCGGGGAGCGCGGCCATCACCTCTCCGTCGATGGTGATCCCCTCCAGCTGCACCTCGACCTCCTGCGGTGCGTCGGCGTTCTGGAGGTTCCCGGTCGCCTTGACCGAGACCCGGGGCGCGGTGCCGCCCACCACATCCACCCGGAGCTCCCCCCGGTCGACATGGATCGAGCCGGACAGCCCCGAGATCGGGTAGGGGATCTCGCTGTAGCGGGCCGCGACGGAGTGGAGATCGAGGATCGTGTAGAAGTCGGCGGGGGGGAACGAGTCTCCGCGCGCCGTCAGCGTGAGGCTCGCGCTCCCTTCCGGGGAGTAGCGATCCCAGCCCCGCCGCGCCGGCTCCGGGAGCGCGTCCCGCACCTTGGGGCCGAGCTCGATCTTCGAGAGCCGGATCTCCACCGAGTTCCCCGCCGGTCCCTCGGGGGTGAGCTCGATCGAGCCTCTGACCTCGGCGGTGCCACCGAACGCCTCTCCGCGCAGGGCATCCTCGATCGTGACCCGTCGAGGATCGACGCGCACCGTCCCCCGCACGCGGTCGATCGCGATCCGCGGGTCACGGAGGCGCATGGACGCATCGGAGAGCGTGACCTCACCGCTGTTCTCCACCGTCTTGCCGCCGGTGACCATGAGCCGGTGGCTCACCTCGGCGGTCCCCGAGGGCTGGTACTCATCCCAGATCGCGCGCAGGGAGCGAGGCAGTCGCGAGCGGAAGGAGGCGTCGACGTGGAGTCGCTCCACCTGAAGGGTGGTGCGCAGGTCCCCCCGTCTGAGGTCCCCGCTCCCGTCGAGTCGGATCGTGGCGAGGTCGGCGATCCTCGTCTCCGCCGTGATGGTGAACGCGTCCCGGTCCTCCCGGCGATTCCGCACGAGGACCTCGGGGATGACGATCGGCTCCTCGATCTCGAAGACCGTCTCGGGGCAGGTCCAGACCCGCACCTCCTTCACGGTCACCGAGGGTGGTCGCCAGTCGATCAGGGTCGCTCGATCCTCCTCCGAGGTCTCGCTCGGAGCTGTCTCTCGCGGTCGGAAGGCCTGGAGCACCCGGAACACTCCGAGCTCATCGCGCTCGACGAAGATGTCGACCCCCGAGACCTCGAGGGACTCCACCTCGATGGAGCCGAAGATCAGCGGCAGGAGCCGCAGCCGCCCCTCGGCTCCCGGCACGGCGAGGAGCTCGGGGAAGCGACTCCCGGGCGGGGACCCGATCCTCAGGTCCCGGAGGCGCACCTCGTCCGGGAAGCCGTACTCCACGCGACCGATCTCGACCTCGACCGCCAGCTCGCGGGCGAGCGCCCCCTGCACGAGGGCCGTGAGGTGCTCCGTGTCGAGGGCGGCGCGGGCGAAGAGCAGTCCGCTGCCGAGGAGGACCAGCGGGATGAGACCGAGCCCGAGGAGGCGCTGAATCCTGCGCTGGCGCCGGCGTCGCGGGGAGAGCCGCGCCGCCCGGTAGGGGGCGGGGGCATGCGGAGCGGTCGGGGTGAGTGCCTCGACTCGCCTCTTCGGCGCGGGCTGGCCCGGCGTCTCGCGTGGCTCCGCCGTCACGATGATCCGCTCCCCGCATCCGGAGTGGGGAGGAGCGACCCGCGCCGCGCCGGGTGTCCGGCGGGCATGTCCCCGCTCGGTGGCTCCGGGAGAGCCCCGCGCGCCGCCTCCGCCGGGGTGGGAGCATCCCCGCCGCGCGCCGCACCCCGGTGGACCCGGACCGCCCGAGGCCCGAGTCGGCTGCAGATCTCGTAGGGGATCGTCCCGGCCCGATCGGCGACCTCCCCGATGGAGATGCTCTCCCCCTCCTGCGCTCCGATCAGCGTGGCGCGGTCCCCGACCCTGACCTCCGGGACCTCGGTAGCATCGACCATCACGTAGTCCATCGTCACTCGCCCGATGATCGGCGCGCGGCGCCCCCGCAGGAGGACTTCACCGCGCCCCCCCAGCGAATAGGGGATGCCATCGTGGTACCCGATCGGCAGGGTGGCGATCCGGGAGGCGCGGGGTGCGACCCACGCGCCGCCGTAGCCGATGGGGGTGCCGGCGGCGTGGTCCCGGAGATGGCACACCGGCGCGTGGAGGGAGAGGACCGGGCTCGGCGCCTCGCCGTGACCCCCCCCCGACTTGCGGAATCCATAGAGGTATCCGCCGAGGCGGACCCCGTCGAACCAGGCCTCGGGGTGGCGGTCGAAGGCACCGGTGCTCGCGACATGGATGCTCGGGGGGCGGTCGCCGCTGGCGATCGCGGCGTCGACCACGCTGCGGAAGCGCGCGAGCTGCTCTCGCGTGAAGGCCTCCTGATCGGGGCTCGACAGGTGGGTCGCGAGCCCGGCGAGCCGCAGGGACGGTGTCGCCCGGACCCGGCGCAGCGCGGCGGGCGCGCTCGCGGCGGGAACGCCGAGTCGCCCCATCCCGCTGTCGACGAGCAGGTGAACCGGGAGGCGGACGCCGGCGCGCGCTGCGGCCCGCGCCATCGACTCGATGCTCTCGAGTGAGTCGAGGGAGGGGATGATCCCCTCGGCGATGAGGGTGGGGAGCTCGCCCTCCAGGGAGGCTCCGAGGACGAGGATGGGGAGGCCGATCCCCGCCCGACGCAGCGCGGCTCCCTCGCCCGCATCCCCGACGCCGAGCATGGCGATCCCCTCGGCCTCGAGCGTGCGGGAGACCTCCACCGCGCCGTGTCCGTAGGCGTTGGCCTTCACCACGCCGAGGATCGAGCACTCACGGGGGAGGACTCCCCTCGCCCGGGCGAGGTTCCGGCGGAGGGCGTCATGGTCGATCTCGACCCGGACTCGGACTTCGCCGCTCAAGCGCCCCTCTCCTTCGCCTCGCGGACCTCCTCCGCGGAGGTCCTTCGGAGGTAGCGCGGGATCAGGGCGTGGGGGTCGAGCCACCCGGTGGGTGGCGGGTCTCCGCCGCGGATCGCTTCGATCCGCTCTGCCGCGATGCTGGTCACGGTCGAGGCGCGCGGCTCGTCCCAGATGGGGGAACAGGTCGGGAACCGATCCACTCCCGGGAGAGTGCGGGCGCCTTCCCCGACCAGCATCGTCTCGGGAGGGAGGGCCTCGAGGTACCCCTCCGCTTCCGCCGCCTCATCCTCCGACCGCCGCGCGCAGCCGTCGGGACCGATGGTGAAGCGGCCGCCATAGAGCAGGGAGCGGCGCGCATCGATGAGGACGGCGACCTCCCGGGCCTCCCTCGCGCCGAGGAGAGGGGAGGGCTCTCCGTCCCGCTCCGTCTCGAGGAGGCCGCGGGCGATCACCTCCAGCGAGCTGACCGCGAGGAGGCGGGCGCAGAGTCCCCACGCGAGCGCCTTCGCCGCGGCCACGCCGATGCGCGCTCCGGTGAACGAGCCCGGACCGACGCTCACCGCCACCACTCCGATCTCCTCCCGATCGAAGGGGACGCGCTCGGAGAGGGCGTCGATGGTCGGGAGGATCTCCCGTCCATGAACGAGGCCGACCGGGAAGAGGAGCTCGGTGATGGAGACGGTCCCATCCGACCCGGGCGCGGCCCATGCGACCGAGCCGCGGGCCTGACTCGTCTCGATGCCGAGGATCCCCGCTCCCCTCGCGGGGAGCGGATGCCCGGTGCTGCTCTGGTCCGGGTGGCTCGCTGTCGCCACTTCCCCCTCGATTCCCCGCTTCGACTAGCGGTAGCGCGCGTGGAAGGCCCTCGCGTTCTCGACGTACTTGACGGAGGCGCGGACGATGCCGGACCGCTCCTCCTCCGTCGTCTCCCGCACGATCCGGCCCGGCACTCCCCGCACCAGGGATCGGGGAGGGATCACCGTGCCGGGGGAGACGACGGAGCCGGCGGCGACGAGGGACTCCTCGCCCACGACGACATCCTCCATCAGGATGGCGCCCATGCCGATGAGGCTGCGGTCTCCCACCTCCACGCAGTGGATCAGGGCCCGGTGGCCGATCGTCACATCCTCCCCGATGGTGAGCGGCTTGTCGGGATCGGGGTGGACCATCGTCATGTCCTGGAGGTTCGTGCCCCGACCGATGGTGATCGACGCGTCGTCCCCGCGGAGGACGCAGCCGTACCAGATGTTTACGTCCTCCCCGATGATGCAGGCTCCCACCACCACGGCGTTCGAGGCGACGAAGTGCCCGTCGACGAGCTCGATCCGGGCGTTCCGCGCGTGCTCGGTCGAGGGGATGGAGGGCTCGGTCACGGCTGGGTGGTCCGGGGATCCACCGGCGCCGCCGGAGCGTCGGTGGGGAGGGAGTCGAGGCGGGGCGTGCCGGCGCGGAGCTTCTCGATCCTGCGCTCGTCCCCCAGGATCTCGACCACCGCCTCCTGGACCCCCCGCTCCGAGAGGAGGTTCGAGAGGAGAACGCGCTGGTAGCTGATCTGGTGGAGCTCGCGACCGAGGGCGCGGTCCCGCTCCTCCTTCTGCCGCACATTCTCCTCGAAGAGCTTCTCCTGCAGCTGCTCGTTCTCGACGAGGAGCTGGAGCATCAGGTCGGCCCGAGCGTCCTTCTTGCCGGTCACCCCGGCGGCCTTCCGCCGCAGCTCGGTGATCTGCTTCTCCTGCCGCACGATCCGCTCCTCGAGCTCGGCCTTCTCATCGAGGAACTTGCGCTTCTCGTGCTCGTAGAAGTCGGAGAGGGACTTCTCGATCTGGAACATCCGCTCGTTGCGCTCCTGCTGGGCGCGATGGCCCCTCCAGCGGGCCCAGGTCCGGCCGAAGAGGAACGCGGCCGTCACGAGGATGACCCCGACGAGGGTGAGCACGACGACCTCGGACTGCTGGAGATCGTCCAGGAAGGCGATGGGGGGGAAGAGGGAGTTCGACAACGAAGATGCCTCGTTTCGTGGAGATCACTCGATCGGCTTGGCGGCGGTCGCGCGGGGGTTCACGATAATCCTCCCCGCGGGGAGCGGCAAGCGCCCCGGGTGAGCCGAACGGGAGGTCCCTCGTCATGCCCCACGCCGTCTTCGAGCCCGCGCCTCCGCTGGAGCACTTCTGGCGGGTGTTCTCTCCCTTCAAGGAGGTTCGCCCCGACCGGACCATCATCGAGGCGCGGTCGAGCTACCTCCGGCACGACCGCGGCTCTCTGATCATCGAGGCATTCGCCTTCGAGGTCGGTCCGCCCCAGCACTTCTTCGTCATCTGCGATCAACGAGGGTCGCGCGTGACGGTCCGCTGCGCCCCCCTGGTCCCGGTCTCCCGCAGCGATGGGGTCCTGGAGATCGTCCGACGCATCGCGGTCCAGTTCCGGGAGGCGGGGGGCACCCTGCTGCGCACGAACCTCGATCTCGACGCCCTCCCCGCCCCCGCGCTCGAAGGAGGGGGAGAGTGAGTTCCCGCGGGCCCCAGCCGGGGTCTCCTCCGGTGATCCTCGGGGTCGTCCACCTCCGGCCCCTCCCCGGGAGTCCTCGGTACGGTGGAGACCGCTCCGCCATCCTGGCGGCGGCCGAGGCGGATGCCGCGGCCCTGCTCGAGGGGGGCTGCGATGGCTTCGTCGTGGAGAACTTCGGTGATGCCCCGTTCCATGCGACCCGGGTCGAGCCCGGGGTCATCGCCGAGATGGCGGTCATCGCCTCGCACCTGCGGCGGCAGGCCGGGCCGGAGCCCCGGCTCGGGATCAATGTCCTCCGCAATGACGCAGGGGCGGCCCTCGCGATCGCGGCGGCGGCCGACGCCGACTTCATTCGCGTCAATGTCCACACCCAGGGCGCCTGGACCGACCAGGGGTGGGTGGAGGGGGAGGCTGCGAGGACGCTGAGGAGCCGTCGGGCTCTCGCGGCGGAGGGGGTGCGTATCTACGCGGATGTCGGGGTCAAGCACGCCATCCACCTCCCGGGGCACGACCTCGGCGAGAGCGCTCGGGAGACGGTGGGGCGGGGTCTCGCGGATGGCCTGATCGTCTCCGGAGCGGGGACGGGGCGCCCGACCGATCCGTCGGATGTGGCGACGGTGCGTCAAGCGGTGCCGGGAGTGCCGATCCTCATCGGGAGCGGCGCGACGGCAGCGACGATCCGGGCCCTCCTCGAGTGTGCGGACGGGGTCATCGTCGGCAGCTGCCTGAAGCGGGACGGCCTGCTCGAGGCCCCGATCGACAAGGAGCGCGTTGAGGCCTTCGTCGAGGCCGCGCGCCGTTGACCGTCTCGGGAAGGTCCCGGCCGAGAAATCGAGATTTCTCCTGAACTTAGGGGCCTCCCGTCCTTGAATTCCACGCCGATTTCGGCTAGCCTGCCCGACTGGCGAGGGATCAGGGGCTGCCGTCGCTGCAGCGCCGCCGCCCGTCCTTCGCAGAGGGAAAGCAGGATCGCCGCTGCCGTTCGTCCCTCGATTCTGTCTTCCGCGACTCGGTCTTCCGTGACTCTGTCTCCGGTGACTCGGTCTTCCCCGGAACCGCCGCTCCAAGCAGGTCTTCCGCCGACGGATCTCTCAGAGACCGGAATCTCCAAGAACAGGCATTTCTGCTTACAGAAGCCGGTTCAGCGGCCGCTTGATCGCGGCGCGAACCGTCCCTCTCGCGACCCCTTGCCGCTTCTCGCGCGCCGGCGCGAGCGAAGCACCCCTCAGGAGTGGAGTCCGACGCCCATGGCCCACTGGACCGATCGACGCGCCGACCGAGGCGGCAAGATCGTCGCCGGGAACTGGAAGCTCCAGCCACCGCGCGGCGAGGGGGTCGAGCTCTTCCGCGCGATCCTCGCGGGGCTGGGCGATGCTCCGGTCGGGGCGGGCGGCCCGGGGGCATGGGTCATCCCGCCCGCGCCCTATCTGGGGCTCTTCGGCGGTGAGCTTTCGCTCGGAGCTCCCCTCGGCCTGGGGGCTCAGGACCTCTCTCCCTGTGGGTACGGCGCGCACACCGGGGAACTCGGGGGGGAGCTCCTCGCCGACTTCGGCTGCGCATTGGTCCTCGTGGGCCACTCCGAGCGTCGCCAGGGAGGCGAGAGTGACCCGGAGGTCGCCGAGAAGGCGCTCGCGGCCGATCGGGCGGGACTCCTTCCCCTGCTCTGTGTCGGCGAGTCGGAAGTCGAGCGAGATCAAGGAGATACGATCGCAGTGGTCGAGCGCCAGCTCGCCGCTGTCTTGGCCACTCTGGCGCCGGAGCGCCCGCTCTGGGTCGCCTATGAGCCCGTCTGGGCCATCGGCACCGGTCGGACCGCAACCTCGGAGCAGGTGGTCGAGGTGCACCAAGCGATCCGGAAATCCCTCGCCCGGGGGGGAAGAGATGGGGCTGGAACGCCGATCCTCTATGGAGGGAGCGTGAATCCCTCGAACGCGGGGGCCCTCCTCGCGGAAGAGGAGATCGACGGCGCCCTCGTCGGCGGCGCGAGCCTGAAGGCGGAGTCCTTCCTCGCGATCGTGGAGGCGGGGGCGACGGTCTCCGACTGAACCAGGGACGGGAGAGCGGGGGAAGTCCCCGCGACCCGTCGTCGCAACGGACAGTGCACCGCGTCTGTCTCCGGAGCTTCCGGGGGGCGGGGTGGAGGAACGAGAACGGTACGAAGGAGTCAGCTCGTGCTCATCATTCTCTACATCATCCTCGGTGGCGTCACTCTGGTGATGGGTCTCACGATCCTTCTCCAGGAGCCGAAGCAGGCCGGACTCGGCGGGAGCTTCGGCATGGGGGGAGATCAGATGCTCGGAGCCCGGAGCCCGAACGCGCTCTCCCGCTTCACCGGCATGCTCTCCGTCGCCTTCCTGGTGCTCTGCCTCGGGATCGGCCTCCTCGACAAGGTCGAGGCGGGACGCTCCTCGATCGACCCGCAGGCCGGTGACCAGAGCGGCATGCGGACGAGCGTCGAGCCGGTGGGGACCACTCCCGAGGGAGATGGAGCGATCGACGGGGCCACGGACGGTGGCGCGACCGACGGTGGCGCGACCGACGGTG
>Ga0181593_10000168_pt1 | contig 52629 bp, 43 predicted proteins | sample 071ome_19_FD_133756 | JGI IMG/M metagenome (GOLD analysis project Ga0181593, IMG submission 133756) | Coastal salt marsh microbial communities from the Groves Creek Marsh, Skidaway Island, Georgia - 071413AT metaG (megahit assembly) | ecosystem: Environmental > Aquatic > Marine > Intertidal... | reverse complement strand
CAGAATGTTGATTTTGCGAAAGTTGTTCGTAGATTGTAATAGCCAACATTAAATCCCCGGATGCTTCCGCCCGTACCGCGTCATAAAAAATCCTCTCAGCATTCTCTCCATGGCATGGATAGCCTACTAAAATAAGCAGGAGGATGGAAGGGATGGTAAAGTGAAGCTTCATTTTAATTTACCCAAAATTGACTGTGCGTGCCTTAATTCGCTTTCCAATGAGGTTGAACTTTCTGAACCGCCAGAAAACTCAGAATTTTCACAGGTCTCTAAGAGTTGGGATACTCCCTCGGTCACGGTATTCGAGAAACCATGTTTCTTTAAAAGATTTAATAATTCAATGCTTGATAAGGCAGAGGGATTGGAGTCTGGGCATGCCATGCTGATTCGTAAACGTATTCGGCGACTCAAATGCTTGTAAAATCCAGCCCTGTCACCGTGTTTAACGGCATCTTTTATTTTGTTTTCAAGTACCCGGTCTTTGAGCTTTCGTTCCTCAAGTAATGGATCACGAGACTTAATCCTTAAAACAATGAAAAGACAAAAAAGAATCAATCCCACTGCGTGTATGAGCCAAAAAAGTTTTGATCGCAGGGGGTCAGCAATGGTGATTGAGTTTACCCAATCCCCTGGCTCGGATTCAGTTTGAAACATGTCACTAACTGATTTTTGGGCCGGTAACTCATCGATGCCACCTTCCTGAGAGACCGGTTCGATCCATTTTTCACCAGGGTCAACCCGCAGAGAATGAGCTTGGGTGGAGAGAGTTTGATAATTTTGTTTATCCGGATCAAAAAAAGAAAAGCGGACTGGTTCGATTTCGAGCAATCCGGGCCGCTGGGGTGTTAAGACATATTCAAAACTTTGTTCCCCTAAGTGCATCGTACTTGCTGATCCTTCAAAATTAAATGCCGGAGGCCCAGCTTTGATATCTTGCCCAAGTGCAAGTGAAGGTGCGGGGATGGCGGAGAAATTACCAGACCCTTTAATTTTACAGGTTAGGCGAACTGGGTCACCCAAAGAAACACGATCCCGATCAATACTGGATGAGAGAATAAATGAGCCGATTGCCCCAGTAAATTCGGTGGGGCGTCCATTCTGGGGTAGTGGGCGTACTTCCATCGAAATTGAATCGGACTTTACTTCAAGCCCTTCCTCACTTCCAAATCCAAAAAATGGATCGCTAAAAAACGGATTCCCAAATGGTGAGTTGCGGCTTTGTTTTACCCGTACACGAAGAACGGAAGAAAATGAGATTGATTGCATCCCAGGCAAGGCACCCGTAATGCCAAAATTCCAACTGTACGAATTGTAAACCTTCCCATTTCTTTCAATGTTGCGGTTTTCAACAGGCTGGCCGAGTTCCGTAATCGAAAACCCATCACCCTCCTTCGTTGGGATACGGTCAATGCGAGTAACTGGAAGACGGTTCCAGATGAAGAGCGTGATTTTCCCCTCCATCGTTTCACCTTCAAACATAAAGGGGCGGGGAGTTGAAAAATGAAGGAATGCCGCCTCCCGTAGGTCCTGTTCCTGTTTTTTTTGTTCCTGCTGCCTGATTTTATCCCGTTGACTGGAAGGAAGAACCTGGAGGGTGGCAGGAGGAACCTGGCAGTTTTGGGTACCAACTTTCAAATTCCATGAAGGCATCCTGAATGTCCCCTGTCTTTCTGGTTGAACCTCAAAAGTCAGCTCGAAGCGAACGGATGGCACCCCATTAATAAAAGAGGCGGAACGGAAGGTTCGGGGAGTGCTTGAAAATTTAAGCCCAGGAACCGAGGGAACTTTTCCAAGTGGGCTTTCCTGGCTACCATGAATGGTAATCTTATAGATAGTTGAATTGGAAAGAGTGATACTGGAAGGCTCAAAAGCACTTTCCACTCGCAGTTCAGAATTTTGAGCATTCAGATAAACGGCACAAAGAAAGATCATGCATTTCAGAAGAATGGATTTCTTTGACATCTTAATAATCACGACCGCTGGCTGTATTTTCAGGAAATTCAACATCCTGAGGAAGTGGTTCGCTTTTGGACTCAATCTCTTGGAGCAATCTTTCGTAGAGGCCACTGACTTCCTCGGATTCGGAATCAGATCTTTCACTTGATGGATTTTCACTTGATTCCGGTTTAGAGTTTTGAGCACTTTCCTCATCTTGCCCATTTTCTGAATCTGACTGGTCAGAGGAAGAGCTTTCACCTGACTGATGATCAAACACCCCAAATAGGAGTGTATCCGATGAATGCTCAAAATTTACCCAGGTTAAATATCCTTTGTGCTCATCTTCGGGCCAGGTAACCTTGGCTTCAGGTGAGTCTGGCTGAATACATAAGGAGTACTGACCGGGAGGAACAACCTGAAGAAACTTACCATCCTCGGAGGGCTTGAATGATGTTTCATTATCATCGAGTTTAAAATTTCCATTATCATCCAAAAATAAGCTAACTGATCCAAGCCCACTTTCATTGTCATCGATGAGGCCGTTCTGATTTGAATCGTTCCAGACCTTTCCTTTGATGACCGGGGCTGCACGCCAAGGCATAGGAAGGAACTGAGTGCCTGAAGCAGCCAAATCAACATGATAATTACGAGCCTGTGAAGCACTGAATGGAGGGGGTGGCGGTGGATAGAGGGGGATGAGAACTTCATCCGCGTCACTTCTGTTTTGATCAAACAAAATGGAACCGAGCTTTAAACTAGTGGGGTAGGAAGCGGAAATCCATTCAAAGGCAAACTCTCCATTTTCATTGGTTTTGATGGATGGTTCAATGCTTTCATTTCTTTCACCATCATCATTTTTGTCCCAAAATATGTGTGCCTGAAGATTTGGCTCGGAAGGGTCCTTTCTTCCATTTCCATTACTATCACGCCATACAAGCCCTACCATTTTACACACCATTGCTTCAATGCGTTCCTGAATTTGACGATTTAATGAATCGAGGTTTGTTTGAGCCTTTAAGTTCCCGTCGATGGATGAGGCATTATTGTAGTGCCCCAATGCTTCTTCCCAGGTTTTTCTGGCAGCATTAACATTCTGCTGATCCAGTAGCTGGTTGGTTACTTCATATTGTAAATTTCCCAATGCATTGAGAACTTTTGATTGTAAATTGGGCGAGTCAATGGACAACTGAAGTGCATCTTCTAAAGCCTCACCAGCCCTGATGAAGTCTTCTCCTTCTGTAAAGCATAAGCCTGCATTGAGCATTATTTTAGGATCAACTTTTTCACCTTCTTGAAGTGATTTTTCTGACTCTTTTAGGTATAATTCACCAGCAATGATAGGATTCCCATTTTTCATCGCATCCTCGGCCAGTTGAATATTTTTCGGTTTAAAAAAACCAACAAAAAGAAATGCACTGAAGAGAAAGCTCTTACGGGCAATGCTGTTCAAAATTCTTCTGGAATGCCTGATAAGCTGTTCAATTACTAAAAGTATAAATGCAAGCAGGGTAAAAGATTGGTAGCGTTCAACCGGCATTCTCGAGGAAAAAAGCTCGAGTTCCTTTCGCTTTCCATGATTTTTAATTACAGAAAAAAGATGGGATAATCCCTCGCCAGTAGCGCCCAACGAAACATATTGAGCATTGGTTGCATCAGCAATTTCTTGAAGCGTGCCTTCTCCCAATTTTGAAATCACATCATTGCCGCTTTGATCTTTATGGAAATCAGAAGGAGTTTGGTTGAGAGGGAAATTGATTGGGTCTGGTATTTTTCCTCCCTCTTGCGTGCCAACTCCAATGGTGTAAACCTTGATTCCTTGTTTTGCCAGTAATCTGGCTTGTTTTAACCCTCTGCCTTCCAGGTCTTCTCCATCAGATATAAGAATTAAAGATTTGGAGCTCCCGTCTTCAGGAAAGATGAGCGATGCCTCCTTCATTGGTTCAGCTAAGTCTGTGCCCTGAGGCGATATCAAACTGACTTGCAGGTTCGAAAGTGTCTTCTCAAACGCGAGATGGTCGAGGGTGAGGGGGCAACTGGTGAATGATTTCCTTGAAAATGAAATCAAGCCAAGCCTGTTTCCGCTGGCTTCATTTAACCTGTTTTGAAGTACCTGCTTCACTTTTTCGAGCCTGTTCGGATACTGATCCCTTACCAGCATACTTCTGGAAATATCAACCGCGATGATCAAATCATTTCCTCTGGTTTCAATTTTTTTTTGCTCAAATCCCCAGTTAGGTCCGGCAATGGAAAATAAAATTAGGCAAACTGCGGACAACGATAGGCAAAGTTTAATCAAAGTATTTTGGGGAGAAAGGGAAGGGATTAAACTGGTTTTTAATTTATCTGCTACGAGTAGGCGGATTCGTTGCCTTACTTTTTTACGGCTATGAAAATGTAGCAAAAGCAGCACCCCGATAAATAATGGTATGAGAAAGAGAATTTCTGGCCTGATAAAAAAGTTCATGGAATTCTCAAGTAAAGGGTTCTGGAAAGAATAAATTCCAAGGCAAGGCAAAGAACTGCAAGTCCTAAGGGCCAGGGGTAAAGATCTTCGAAAAGGGCATTTATTTTCATTTCCACCTCGGTTTTTTCGAGCCGATCAATTTCCTCATAGATGGAACGAAGTGACTTTTCATCCTTTGCTTGAAAAAAAGTGCCACCCGTTATTTCAGCAATTTTTTGTAAAATCTCCTCATCCACTGGGTACTGTGCGATTCTTACGATCGGTTGGCCATTAGGCGAACGGTGCAAGTCTCGGGTTGATGGATCAAACAGATAAGTTCTGGTACGGGAATTGGTACCGATTGCAATGGTGTAAATTTTGATTCCGTCTTTTTTCGCACCATGAGCAAAGATTAGAGGACTGTGTGGTGGCGTCGGTTCGTCCTTTCCATCAGTTAAGAGAATAAGAATTTTTGATTTAGATTGAAGTGGTCGTAGCCGATTAATCCCTTCTGCTAGGGCAGAACCGAGATTTGTGCCAGTTTCCCGGGTTAGGCCCACGCGCAAGCGTTGTAAATTTCTTTGCAGGTGATCTTTGTCCAGTGTCAGAGCACTCACCAAATAGGGATCAACTGAAAATGCAACCAATCCGATACGGTCATTGGTTCGTTGGTTGATAAAATCATTCAGCACATCTTTAACAACATCAAGCCTGGTAATTTCCTCGCTGCCTGGTTCACTCATATCAAGGGCCAGCATTGAGGCAGAGAGATCAACTGCTAGAACAACATCAACTCCGCTAGATAGAATGGTTTTAGTACTCTGATCTAATTGAGGCCGGCAAAGAGCAGCGGTTAAAAAAACCAAACATAAATAACGGAACAAGGTAGGCATCCATGTCCATCTCTTAGTTTTGGCAGATGAAGAGGGAAAACTTCTGGATGCAGAAGAAAAAAGAATACTGGAGCGTCCTTCCCCTCTTTTTTTCCGTAACCACAAGAGAAAAGGAATTACCATCAGGAGAACAGCCCAAGCAGGTTCTCCCCATACAAATCCTTTCCACCCTTCACTCATGAATTTATCTTTACAGCTTGTTCCTGCATTTTTCGTAGTTCTTTTTCGTGCTTATTTTGTGCCTCTTCTACAAAAGATCTTGCTGACTTGAGGAGACTGAGGAGTTCCGCATCTTCAAATTTTTCCGATGAATATTTTATCCGATCACTGTGCAGTACAAATTCATGCAAGTTTTCTTTAAAATGTTTTCGAAGAAATGGATGTTGTTGAATGTCTTGCAAGAATTCTGGTCCGGTTTGTTCCATCGCAGGAAGATTAAATTTTCTTTCGATATAAAGACGCAGGATTTCAGAAAGCTTGAAAATATATGGTTTTGGATCAGGTCTAGGTTGCTGCGATTCAAGGTTGGTAAATGCTCTCATGGCCTCTTCAAAAGGATCAATGGGGGGAGGGTTGGTTGTCTTTATCTCAGAAGAGTTTGGCTTTCTTTTCCATTTCCAAATTATGAAGAGCACAACCAGCAAGACGGCAAAAATGATTAAAGCCCAGATATGCTCACTTAGGACCTGACCTATAGATTTGAAAATTGGGAGGGGGATATCTTTCTCCAGATTTGGATCCAACAAATAAGGCTTCTGTGAAATGGAAAGGTTTATCATCGGCGTCTTCGGTTCTCTCGCATTCTAAAGAATTCCTGCAGTGCAGATGCATAGTCAGTGGAAGTGGAGAAATCAAAAGCATCAATTCCGCGTCGGCGCAATTCGGCGGTTAAGTTTTTATCTTCTTCTGAATTGTGATGATTGAAATGATTTCGAAAATCAGTGTTTGAAGTGTCAATGGTGAACAGCTCACCAGTCTCGGTATCCTCAAAATCAACCAAGCCCACATTGGGAATTAATTTTTCAGCCGGATCGTGAATGCGTGCACAAATCAGATCATGCTTCCTTCGGGTAGCAGAGATTTGTTGAAGAAAAACTTCCATCCTTGATTCTTCCTCAAGTGGATTTTCAACAATTATGTAGTCAGAAAGCAGAAAAACGACTGCCCGTCTGCGTAAGACTTGGTTAATAAAGCGAATGCCAGTGCTGATTTCGGTGCCTTTTGAATTGCATGAATGAAAAAGAATTTCTCGAAGAATTCTAAGTACATGTTTCTGCCCTTTAGCTGGGGGAAGATACAATTCAATTTGATCTGTAAATAAAAGTATACCCACTTTGTCACCATTGCGGGTTGCAGAAAAGGCAAGCAAAGCAGCAAGTTCAGCAAGTTTTTCTCTTTTGCTCTGACGATCTGATCCGTAAGAGAGGCTTGCAGAAACATCCACCGCCAGCACAATGGTGAGTTCCCTCTCTTCCCGGTATTGCTTGACGAAGGGGTTTCCCATTTTGGCAGTGACATTCCAATCGATCGTCCGCACTTCATCACCTGGCTGATATTCTCTTACTTCTTCAAAATCGATTCCCTGACCCTTAAATGCACTGTGGTAAGAACCAGCCAGTACTTCTGAAACCAGGCGGTTTGAACGAATTTCAATTTGCCTGACTTTTCGGAGAATTTCCCGGGTAAATTCGGGGTCGGGTTCGCTCATTTATTTAACCTGTTTTGAGCATTTAAAATAATTGGCAAGATTAGGGAACGGGAACCGTTTCGAGAATTTTTTGAATCACTTGATCGCTGGCAATGTTTTCAGCCTCTGCTTCATAAGTTATGATGACCCGATGTCGAAGCACATCAGGTGCAACATCTTTAATGTCCTGTGGTGTGACAAAACTGCGACCCTGCATAAAAGCAATCGCCTTGCTGGCCATTGCCAGACTAATGGTAGCGCGGGGAGAAGCACCAAAGCGGATATATGATGCCAGTTCAGAAGCCCCGTGCTCGTTTGGATTGCGGGTTGCTAATATGAGGTCGACCAAATATTCCTTCAACTTATCGTCTAAATAAATGTTATCGATTAATTTTCGTGAGCGAAAGATTGTTTCGGCATCAACCACTGGGTTTACTTGTTTTTTTTCAGCAGAATTTGCGTTAGCATTCAGAATTTTCAATTCTTCTTCTCGGTCGGGGTAATCTACCATCAGTTTCAGCATAAACCTGTCCATCTGAGCTTCCGGAAGAGGATAGGTCCCTTCCTGATCTATCGGATTTTCGGTGGCCAAGACAAGGAACGGCTGTGGTAAGGAGTAAGTTTGATCTCCGATGGTTACTTGCCTCTCCTGCATGCCCTCAAGAAGTGCACTTTGAACTTTTGCCGGTGCACGGTTGATTTCATCCGCAAGCAGAAGGTTGGTAAAAATAGGCCCTTTCTTGGTTGTGAACTCTCCTTGGTTGGGGCTGTAGATAAGAGTGCCTACTACATCTGCTGGTAAAAGATCTGGGGTAAACTGAATTCTTTTAAATTCACCTTTGATACAATCGGCTAGCGTTTTAACAGCTAAAGTTTTAGCGAGTCCGGGTACGCCCTCTAGAAGAACATGGCCGTTCGCAAGCAAGCCCATGATTAAACGATCGACCAAATATTTCTGTCCAATGATCACTTGGCCGATCTCCTGTTTTAGTAGGGATATCCATGCGGATTCATTTTTAATCAATTCCTGCTCCTCGGGAGCCGGTGCTTTTGTGGGAGTATCAAGTGTGTTCATGGGAAGAATTCAAACAAACAAGCGTAACCGAACTGACTTTTTGTCCAAGGGAAAAGAGTCCAAGTTTAACGAAAAGAAAATTTTTCAGCTTGCCGAGTGTAACTTGGTTCAAATGCTCGTAATTATTAGCCTAGACGAGCCAACTTTTATGAGATGCTAAAACTTAGTAAAGAATCCAGAAAAACATTTCTTGCGTTATTGCCCATTCCAATTGTCTGGATGGCGATCAATCATCTAGGCTACTTGGACTACCTCAAGACCAAGACAGTGGACTGGAGAATGGTCTACCGTGGAGAAATCCCCCAGTTGTCGGATGCTAGTAACACTGAAACTGTAACGATTGAAGGGAATCGTTCTATTCCAAAAGTTCCCAAGGTAACCTATGTGAATTTTGATGCCGAGACCCTTTCCATGGATGGGGTTGGCGAACGGCCGTGGGATCGTGCTTTTTTTCGTGACACTGCAATGACCCTGCTGGAAAAGGGGCAAGCCAGATCAGTTGGTTTCGACTTTGGATTTACTCCCAAAAGCATGTCGAGTATGGTGCCACGCGAAAATTCTTACCGTAGTGACCTCGCCATGAGTGAGTTGGTGGAAAAATTTCCAGATCAAGTCGTTTTGGGATGCTTATACTCAGGTGTACCGACTCCGTTTGTAAAATCAATTGAAGCCAGTGCTTTTCCTCCCATGTTTGTGGATGGTTATTCTTTGGATTCAGGGAAATTCAGTTATCCTGAGTCTCCCACTTATCCTCTACAAAGTTTCAGAGATGGAAATTATCTAGGTCGTATGGGTTCATTTACGGTTCCTCCGTTTCGGGCGGTTGATGAAATACCCCGATGGGTTCCCCTGTGGTTTCCCGCTGGAGGAAAAGCTCATGCATACAATATTTTAGGGGGCAAAAGAAGTGTGCTCGGATTTGAAATGGTTCGTGATAACCAACAAAAGATCAATGAGATTAAAAAAGAGATTGAAGAATTTAAAATCACAGCAAGTTCCTTACAAGATGAGATAGCAAGCGTTGGATTGAAACTTGCGACTAAAACAGAACTCAAAAGTCAGTTAGACGACAAAATCTCATCTATGAATTTAATTCTCGAAACCTTGGACGGCACTGAGGAAGAAATAAATACACTAAAAGGAACACTTCAAGCTAATCCAGGATTAGCCAGTGTTCTGGAAGCCCAAATTAAAGCTAGGCAGAATAAAATCCATGAACTTTACAGAGAAATGGCTTCCGAACTTTTTCCATCAGAGGAAAAAAATACTGATATTGAGGAATTAAGGATGGAGTATACAAGTATCTCTCAAGAAATAACAAATTTTGACAACACTCTTGAGGCAAATCCTGGACTGGCCGCTATAATTTCTCCTCAAATTCAGAAGCGCCAAAACCGCCTTTCTGAACTGAGTAAAATGATAGAGGATGCTGAACCTAATACAGGCGATGGAATCATTGAACTGGATCAAAAAAAATCGATTTTGGCAAATTACAAGAATTTGGCCGGACAAAAGCGGGCTGAACTTGAAAAAATTTTACCAGACTTAGGGGGGGTAGCCTCCGAGCTTTCTAATCTTCAGGAAAAAATGAGTTCCATCGAGTCCTCTTCTGCAGAAATGGAGGAGCTGTTGATTAAGCTTCAAGGAAAGGCCGAAACTGAACTCTTAGAGTATAATGGAACCTTACGTTTGGTCTACAGAAAAGAAAGTGGAGATACTGGTCCGGGTGAACTTGTGGAAAGCCTGCCCAATGTTATGCCTTTGAATAAGGATGGGAACATTTACACTCTCGGTTTGGAGTCTCTCCTCGCTTATTATGGATTGTCTCATGAGGATGTTAGTATTTCTCCTGATCAATCTAGATTTTCCATCATTGGAAGAGATGGTTCTTCTCTGGTAGAGGCTCCTCTTGTTGCAGGTCAGTGGCTAGAAGTAAACTGGTTTTCCTCATGGACCGATAAATTAACCGAAAAAGAATTGGTTCGTGAAGCGAAGCGTGCTTATGGGGATCAGGACATGATTGAATATTTAAGACTGGTTCCTCAAATTTTACGCTTGTTTCTTAGTAGGGTGGACGGACTCGATATCCCAATCAAGGATTCAGATTTACCTGCGGCAATGAAGGAATTAGGGGTGGAGGAGCAACTTGTAATATGGGCAACCCTCTTAATTGAATCAAAACCTGATAATTTAAATATTCCGAGCTTTGAGCAATTTCGAGCTGTAATTAATGGAATTGCCTACTACTTTATCCCTCCAAGCGTCTTATCCCCCTATAATCCTATGTGCGGGATGAAAGATATTTTAGATTATGGAAGATTTCATGATCAGGTTTCCGAAAATTTACGCTCCTTAAATGATTTCATCGAGCGATTAAAAGGGCCTGATTATCTTTTAAAAATTGACGGGGCATTGGCTGCAGATCCAACCAACCAAAGCCACATTGCGCAGCGGGAGAAAATTTTAAGTGCAATTGAGGAAAATAAAAAAAACCTAGCTGGCCAGAAAGAAGAAATGCAAAGAATTAATCAATTCTTTGCTACTTTTAAAGATGCTATAGTTCTTGTCGGCCCTGAGGAAAAAACATTTCAGGACTTGGCTCCCACACCTTTTGACAGTGCCGCTGTTCCAAAGGTTAGTGTTCATGGTAATCTCATAAAAACTCTGACCAATTCAGAATATTTACATCGTTTACCAATAAAGGTGGATCATGTAGCCACGCTTTTAATTTCTCTTTTAATGGCTTTTCTTGCAGTTTACCAAGGAAACCATGCGAGCTGGGTACAGGCTGGGGGAATTGTTCTTCTCTTTGGTTATGTTTTCCTTAGTTTCGAAACATTTGCACAGTCCCATGTAGTCTGGCCTATTTCTGCACCAGCATGTGCAGGTCTTAGTACATCTTTTATCGGCTTGGCTGTGATGGTTGTGATCGAGCAAAAGGCAAAAGGCAAACTTAAGGGAATGTTTGGGAGTTATGTTTCTTCCGATTTGGTTGAGCAAATGGTAGCTTCCGGCGAGGAGCCTTCTTTGGGTGGTGAGGAAACTGCAATTACTGCTTTTTTTAGTGATGTGCAGGCATTCTCTAGTTTTTCTGAACTCCTTACCCCTACAGGTTTAGTTGATTTAATGAACGAGTACTTAACCGCAATGACGAATATTCTGCAGGAAGAGAGAGGTACTTTGGATAAATATATTGGTGACGCAATTGTAGCAATGTATGGTGCCCCCATTCCGATGGATGATCACGCTTATCAGGCTGTCAGAACTGCTATATTGATGCAGCAAAAACAAATTCAGCTTCGGGAAAAATGGGTTCATGAGGAAGAAAAGTGGGGGAAATGCTATGGCTTGGTAACAAAAATGCAGACCCGAATTGGCTGTAATACTGGAACCGCAACGGTTGGCAATATGGGAGCACTTGACCGGTTTAATTATACCATGATGGGGGATATGGTTAATCTTGCTGCACGGTGCGAAAGTGGGGCTAAAGCTTACGGTGCTTATATTATGGTGACTGAGGAAACCAAAATTGCATCTGAGAAAACTAAAGACGATATCGCTTTTCGTTATCTCGATAAAATAGTTGTAAAAGGTAGATCACAGCCTGTTGCCATGTTTGAGCCAACCGGATTTATGTCAGAATTGACTCAGGAAACCCAGGATTGCCTTGATTGTTTTAAGCAAGGAATTGATAAATATTTATTACAAGACTGGGATGGTGCACTAAACTTGTTTGAACAAGCAAAAGACCTTGAACCGAATAAACCTGGTGTTACTCCAGGGGTTGCTGATAACCCATCGATTATATTGATCGACCGTTGTAAAGTTATGAAAGAAAACCCACCCGGTGATGACTGGGATGGAGTTTATGTTATGACTACAAAATAGAAAAGCCTCCTACTTTATAAAATAATCGGGCTCGTTGCCTGGCTTCCATTTTAAGTTGCATCCCAAGCTGGGTTTTTGAATGGCAGGTGGAGCCTGATCATTCTTTAAAAAATTAATGGCATTTTTAAGATCGATGCCACTTGGCATTATTGAGTTACCGGGTCTGGAATCATCATATTGTCCGCGGTAAAACAACTTTTGTTGATTATCAAAAAGATATAAGTCAGGAGTGCATGCGGCTCGGTAAGATTTTGCAACGCTTTGCTCCTCATCGAAAAGGTATGGAAATCTGAATTCATACTCTTCTGCCAGTCTCTTCATTTTCTCAGGATTGTCGTCGGGGTATTTTAAGGTGTCATTAGAGGAAATAAAGATGACCTTGATGTCATAATCTAGCCACTTGTGACAATTTTGAACCAATGAATTTAGGATATGAATGACATATGGGCAATGATTACAGATAAAAGAAATCAAGAGACCATTTTCTCCTGATGGCTCAGGTAGAGAAAATAAGCGATCCTCTCTTACATCTTGAAGCGTGAAACTTGGGGCTTTCGTGCCCAAAGGAAGCATAGTTGATGGCGTAGCGACCATATTTTTTAATTATTTGAATGGTTTGAATTTTTAAAAGAGTTTGAAAGAGTATGATTATATTTCGAGAAGTATGCAGCTAGGATATCACGTGCGATGGGTGCAGCGGTTAACCCGCCCTGAACTTGATCTTGGGGAATAACTCCCTCCACCAGTACAGATATAGCGACCCGAGGGGCATCGGCAGGGGCAAAGCCAACAAACCACGCAAGGTTGAGTTTCATGTTGTGGTTGCGCCACTGACCGGTTCCTGTTTTTCCGGCGATTTCTACTCCGTCTATTCTACATCTTCGAGCGGTTCCATCCGTTGTTGCTTGTATCATTCCTTCTACTATTGCTTTGCGATTCTTTGAATGTATTAAAGGTAAAATTTTTTCAGGAGAGGATCGGGGATTGGTTGCTTTGACAATGCTAGGAATAAATTGATTTTTGTTTACTGCCAGTTTCGCGATAAAGCATGCCATTTGTAAGGGACTTTGCCTTAAACCACCCTGGCCTATTGAAATGTTGAAGGTGTCTTCCATCGTCCACTTTACGCCTACTGTCTTTTTTTTCCACTCTGGGTCGGGGACGATCGGTGAATCTCTCAACGAGGGAAGGTCGAGAAGAGGCTTTTCAGACATGCCAACTCTGCGAGCTTCATCAATCAACGCCGAATGACCCATTTTTTCAGCACATCTAAAAAAGTAGACATTACAGCTTTGGGCTATTGCCTGCCTCAAGTTAAGCTCCCCATGTTGACCGGGGTGAACATGGCATTTCATTCCGCGATAGATTCCTTCACACATTAATGCTTCATCTGCATGAATTGCAGATGTTTTTAATCCGGCAAGAGCAGTAACTATTTTGAAGGGAGACGCAGGCGCATAACCTGGATGCCAAGCACGCGGTAGCCAAGCTTCCCGCCTTTGTATCTCATTGAATGCCGCTTGGGAGATATAGGGGGTCAAACTGCTCAGGTCATAATTTGGTTTACTTGCAAGAGCGAGAATTTCAAAACTCTGCAAATCCAAAAGCACGGCAGCTCCAGGAGGAGTAGGAGGGGGTGCAATTTCAAAGGATTCTGGGTTATGGATTCCCCGTTTAAGTACCCCTTGTGCATATAAATGGCGAAGTAGATTTTGGGCGTCTGATGCCGTTCCCTTAAATCCAGCTACCGTAGAGGCTTGTTTTCCAGTAAGAGGAAAGGGTGCGTCCTTGAAAGCTGAAAGGAGCAATTCTGCTCGCACTTCCGTTTCATTAGTTCCTAAAAGCGCTCGGCTAGTTCTTCTTTCTAAGGTTCGAGCCCAGTCATCGTCTGGCAGCCTACGCTGTGTGGCAACTTTTGTAACCATTTGATCAATTGAATTTTCAGCAATTGCCTGCAAGTCCATATCTAAGGACAAAACAAGAGTTTTCCCTTTTTCCGATGGTTGGCTTTCAACACGTTCAAACTTGGAACCCATCGGATTAACTAACCAAATATCCCCACCATCTTTACCTCGAAGATGCTGATCAAAAATTTTTTCAACTCCTGCTTTGCCTGTTCTTCCCTGCAATTCAAAGGTCGCAAGATCCGAGCCTGAAAGAGTCCCTGGGTTAGCTTCATATCCACTACCAACATAACCCAACACATGGGAAGCTAGGAAGCGCTGAGGATAATGCCTAACCGCTTTTGCCTGAATTTGAATAGGTGAGTCTGGCGAGAGCTTTTCAATAAGCTTTGCATATTCCTGATTGGTCAAATCTCCGCAAAGCTCAAGTGGTAAAACCAGTCTTTGTCGCCAATGCTTTTGTAGAGCATGCATGCTTAACTTGGACTTTCTACCGGTAATTAAATTAACTTTTTTAAGATAATCAGAAACAACGGAGTAACGGGCTTCCCAAGTGTATGAAAATCCAGAAGTTGAAAAGTCGGGAAAATCGACATCTTCCGATCTAAATAGGTTATCGAACCAACTACCAGAGTCCGCAATTTCTTTCATCTTAGTTTTTGGTCTCCCCATAGAATCAATTTCAAAGGGTAATGAAAATAGACCCGGGACTGATATCTCGAATAAATCTTGAGAATTTTTGATGATTAGAGATTCAAAATTTGAGGATAAATTATTAGCAATTTGAAGTTCCCATGTACCATCCTTTAAGGTAGTGACTCCCAATTGTTTTCCATTGTAAAAGATTTCAGGCTTGGATGAGCCAACAGACAGTTTTCCCTTTAAGACAAAGCCTCGGTCACGAATTTGTGAAAATGACATACAATGTGATATGAATTCATTTAAGGAAAGTTGGTTGCGTGCGGAAAAATCATCTCTGATCTGATGAGAAAACCTTCGAATCTCAATTTTTCTTTTCCATATTTCCTGATTTAACATTTCTAAATGAAGAATGGCGGAGTAGTGAGCTTTATTACCAATTAATAAGCGGTGTTCTCTGTCAACGACATCGCCCCTGGCCCCAGGTTTTACAATTCTTCGTTGGCCTTGCAGCCTTTCTTTTTCACGATAATTATCTTTTTGCCATATTTGTCTGGTAAAAAGATAAGAGAATAGTATCAGGAATAGAGAAAGGTAGACCCATGCGAAAATGCGAAATCTTCGTTTTTCTGGAAAGTATTTTTCAAAAAACTTCATCTCAATTAGCGTTCTTTGAGTTCAGATTCAATTTGAAAAAATCAAGTAAAGAGGAGCAAAATTGAGGAAACCAAATACCGACTGGTATAATGAAGAGAGATGAGAGCGAAAGATCTATGATGAGGCGTTGCCATCCCCAATTTTCCTTTCCTGAAGAGAAAAGATTCAGGAAAAGTGCCCAATTTAACCCGAGAAATAAATTGATAAAAACCTGAATGATGGTTGGGTGACTATGAATGCCTCTCTTACTCACTTTGAAGATTTCTTGCCATAATAAGTACACGAAACAAAGAAAAAATCCGTGAAAACCAAGCAGTACATAATTACTTAAGTCATAAAGAATTCCGGATATGAAGAGGATTATTATTGCCCTAACTCGATCAAGAAATAAAAGAGCTGGCAGAAAAAAAAGAATTGGTGCGTAGACGAAAAAACCGAGTTGGCCCAAGTTTGCATTTAAGATTCCCAAACAAAATAAGAGAATCAAATTTGAAGCTAGTAGAGTAACGAATACTTTATTTGTCTTTTTCATTCTACTTTTGACAAATTTTAGAGTGCTGGGATAAGCAGAGTAACTTCGGAAATATTACTAATACTTACTGGGAGATAAACTTTTCCGGTTTTGAACAAACCATCTCCGCTCTCTTCAAGCGATATGACCCTGCCAATCGGCAAACCATGGGGGAAGGTTCCGCCCAATGCAGATGAAACTAGTAATAGAGGATTTTTTTTACTGGCTTGAAGATCATGAGGGACATCAAAAACCATTCCCCATGGTCTTCCTCCTGGACTAATTCCACCACCTTGAAATGTGACGGGTCGATTATCTCCGCTAAATGACGCTACAATTCGAAAATTTGGATTAGACGCAAGTTGTACCTCCGATGATCTAGAAGTTACATTTGAAAGTCTTCCTACCACACCGTCCCTGTTAATCGCACCTAAGCTTGTGTACAAGTTGTGCTGAACACCTTTTCGGACAGTAAGCGACTGCCACCAACCAGACAATGAACGGTGACTAACTCGTGCGATGACTGGCTTGTATTGCATAGAAGGATCTAGGCCAATACTAGATTCAATTGATCTGATATGTGCTTTTAAGTTGTTAATCCTTGTTAATTCAGCTTCTAGCTCAGATTTTCTAGTGTGTTGGATATGCCAATCCGATTGGATCCTGGAAAGGTCCCTGTTTTTTTCAATGAGAGTTTTTTTGGAGTCGGTTTGATGTCCCCAGAAATCTGAAAGATCGGAAATTCTTGAGGTGATTTCCCAAAAAGGTGCCTGGAACTCATCAAATGAACTTTGAATAATGATTTTCCACCCAAGTGGAACTAAGATCCACCCCAACAGAAAGAGTCCAAGTATGGCAAATGGTCCAAGTCGGGGCCTGTCCTTGGGAGCGGCCAATTTCAGAAAAAATTATTGTGTGACTAAGCGGTCGATCTGTTCCCTGCTAAGACTGTCAAGTAAGTTCAAAAACTCACCAGTCCCATTAGCCACGCAACTTAGTGGGTCCTCGGCTTGAATTACGGTAAGTCCGGTTGCATCACTTATTACTTGATCCAAGCCACGGATTAGAGCTCCACCTCCAGCAAGGACAATGCCTCGATCGATTAGATCTGCTGAGTGCTCGGGTTGACAACGATCCAATGCATTTTTGACTAGATCCGTAATTTGTTGTACTACTTCTTTGAGAGCTTCTTCTCTAATTTCCTGAGAAGTAATATGAATTGTTTTTGGCAGTCCAGCTGTAGAATCCCTACCCCGTACATCCATGCTAAGTTCACCAGAATCTAGCGGTGCGGCGGATCCCACAGTGAATTTAATTTCCTCGGCCGTTCTTTCACCTATGAGTAGTCCGTAGGCCCGCTTCATGTAGGCAACAATAGCTTCGTCAAGTTCGTCACCTCCCACACGGATGCTTCTTTGAAAAGAAACTCCCGAAATAGAGATAATTGCAACTTCAGTTGTTCCTCCACCAATATCTACAATCATGTTTGCGTATTCATCATGAATGGGTAGGCCAGCACCGATGGAAGCTGCCATCGGTTCTCCAAGTAAAAGAACTTCTCGCGCACCCGCACGAATGGCGGAGTCCTTGACTGCTCTTTTTTCAACAGCAGTGATTCCTGAAGGAACGGCAATAACTACTCGTGGAGGTACTAATTTTCTTTTGTCTACTTTTTCTATAAAATAACGAAGCATAGCTTCAGAAATCTCAAAATCAGCAATAACCCCATCTTTCATAGGGCGTAACGCTTCGATTGTGCCAGGGGTTCGACCAAGCATTCTCTTCGCCTCGGAGCCGACCGCACAAACTTTTTTACTAGTTTTGTATCTCGCGACAACACTTGGTTCTCGTAATACTATGCCTCTGTCCTTAACAAAAACCAAAGTATTAGCCGTGCCTAGGTCAATACCGATATCATTTGAAAGAAAGCCGAAAAGGTTACTAATCATGGAAAATTGAAAGTATATTCTATGTTTGTCTGCACTTTTGGCATACTGTCAAAGAGAAAGCATTCACAATTAGAAAATGAACCTAAGCATAACCAACCGAACTTTTGAGGAGAAAAATATTCAGTCACTTTTGTTTCGTTACTTTACTTTCACTAATCGCTATGACAAATAGACCGCCCATGGCTAAAAAAAGCGAGTAAAACTGGCCTCTAGATATGCCTAAAATTAAGGAAGCATCGGGTTCTCTGAAAAATTCGCCCAATATTCGAGCAATCGCGTAGGTTAGTAAGAATTCACCGCCCAGACGACCTGGTGCGCGCTTAATTACATTTGTTTTCCAGAATCGATATTGAACAAAAATAAAAACAGCAAGTCCTTCTAAAAAAGCAGCGTAAAGTTGAGAGGGGTGGCGTGCTACCCCCAAAGCAAAGTCAGGTGCTTTGGGAAACAAGATGCCCCATGGTACTTCGGTAACTTTTCCCCATAGTTCTCCATTAATGAAATTTGCAATTCGCCCCAAAAAGAATCCGGGGGGAACTACTGTAGCGATTAGATCAGCAACTGGCCAAAAGCTTTGCTTTGACTGCTTGACATACCAAACCGTTGCCAAGATTACACCAATGAAGCCACCATGGCTGGCCATGCCTCCCTCCCATACTCGCAAAATAAAAAGTGGATCTTCAAGGACTCTTTCAGTTTGGTAAAGAATTGCATAACCAAGTCTGCCTCCCAAAATTACGCCCAGAATTTGAAAAGTCATCAAGTTGATGCACTGGTCTTTGTCATATGGACTCTTTCCAAGCTTGAAAGCTTGTAAGAGTAAAAAATAAGCAATAAAAAATCCTGCCAAATACGAAACACCATACCACCTTATTCCTCCAGGACCCCATGTTGCCCACGAGCCTGAAAATTCAATTAGAAATGGGCTTAAATTATGAACCCAGTAACCCTTGGTTTCTTCAATAATGAACATTAAGCAGAGTGCTTTGAGTTGGGGTCATTCTTATCTGCCAAGTGTCTGCGTCTTGCTAATTCACGCATATCCACGGCTAGGTCATCATGTTCAAATATTTCCTGCCCGAGTATACTTTCAACAATATCCTCAAGGGCAAGGACACCTGATACAGAGCCGAATTCATCGACAATAACGGAGAGTTGGCAATGTTCGGATAATAGTAAACGCAATGCCTTATCTGCAGAAGCATTTTCAGGTATAAATAAAGGCTCCTTCGAAAAAAATGTAAGTGCTTGGTCACCTTGCTTTTCGATCATTGCATTGTAAAGGTCGCGCCGGCGCACGATTCCAGTTATTTGGTCAATGTTATCATCATAAACGGGAATTCTCGCAAATGGAATATTAGGATGAGTTTCAAATGCTTCATTTGCGGACAATGTTTCTTTTAAGGCAAAGGTAACAGTTCTCGGTGTCATAATTTCCGAAACTTTGAGTTCATCGAGCCGTAATGCATTAGTAACCCAGTCACTTTCTTCATTCCTCAATGTGCCGTCTTTAGCTCCTTTTTGAGCCAGCAATATGATTTCTTCTTCATCTTCTTCAGCTTTTTTTTCTTTTTCTGGAACGACGAGGTTCATGGTCACTTTACAAAATTTAGAGATCGGTGACATAGACCACCTCACAAGGTATAGAGGAGGCACTAAAAAAGGAAGCAATTCAGCTCGTTTAGATACGGTAATATTTTTAGGTAAAATTTCTGCAAAAAAAAGAATCCCTAAAGTCATCCCGCAAGCAAAAAGAAAGAGAGAGTTTTCACCGCCTCCAAATGTTTTTTCCGCCAGTCCTCCAACTAAAGTAGCCCCGAGTGTATTTGCTATGGTATTGAGGCTAAGAATTGCAGAACTAGTCTCATCTATTTCTTGGCGATACTTATTTAAAAGATGGCCCCTTTTAGGAGCATTATTTTTAAAATTTTCAAGTTCAGCAGTAGTAACGCTTAGAATCATTGCTTCGAGAATCGAGCATAATGCAGAAACTCCAATGGTGAGAACTATGGCAAGGACCAGTTGGGAGGTCATGGGGTCGAAATGGTATTGTATTTGTCCGAGCAACAGCTCATTTGTAGTGACAAACAAAACCTTGCTTGCCATGTTTGCAAGCTTGGATGATGACAGAGTTAAAAAAACTTTACCTGCATGAATATCATGCTGAAAATCAAGCAAAATTTGCGGAGTTTGCTGGCTGGGAAATGCCACTTTCTTATGGAAGTTCTTTAGACGAACATAATGGCGTTAGAAGTGATGCCAGAGTGTTTGATGTCAGTCATATGGGCCAATTGAAGGTATCAGGTCATTCTGCATTAAAATTTCTTAACTATATGCTTACTAACGACTTGAGTTCTTGTAAGGTTGGCTTCGCTCAGTATTCTCTACTATGCAATGAAAAGGGAGGAGTCATCGATGATTTGATTGTCTATCGTTTGAGCAAAGATGAATTTATGCTTTGCGTTAATGCTTCAAATGTTGATGCAGACTTTTCCTATTTAGAGGGAAAAATTGGCGAATATGACTGCACTCTTTTAAATCTTTCTCACAATTTTGGACTACTTGCCATCCAGGGACCTTCCTCGGTTGCTTATTTAAGGAAAATGATTGATGTAGAATTATCCAAAATTTCGAAGATGGGATTTGTTCAGATTCAAATCTTTGATGAGCAATGTATTGTCGCCCGTACAGGTTACACTGGTGAGGATGGTTTTGAGATCTACTGTCCTAATCAGAAAATTATTAAGCTTGCTGAATTATGTCAAAAGTCAGGATTGAAATGGGCGGGATTGGCGGCCCGGGACAGTTTGCGTTTAGAGGCAGGGTTTCCCCTACATGGTCATGAATTATCAGGCTTGATTTCTCCTATTCAAGCAAAACTTGGATGGGCAGTGGGATGGGAAAAAGATAGTTTCGTTGGTTATCAAGCCCTGCTTCAGGAAAAGCAAAGCGGTGCGAAAGTTCAAGTTGAGCACTATGAAGTCGCTGGAAGAAGAATTCCTAGGAGCGGTTCAATTATACTAGATTCAAATGGTTCAGAAGCAGGTAAAGTTCTCTCCGGAGGATTTTCTCCAGTCTTGTCAAAACCCATAGGTACTTGCCTAATAGACAAAAATTCTTGGAAAAATTGTTCGCAAGAAGGATGGAAAACTTTTGCAGGAAGACAAGAAGTGGAAATAATTTTTGGAAAACCTGCTTTAAGTAAAGTCAGGAATCAATGAAAATGATTTGTCGTATATCAAAAAAATCTAATCGGTCTCTTTGGTGTTTTTGGGTTCATGAAATCCACGAATAATAATATCAATACCTGAAAAATTGCTAAAGTTTAGATTTTCAAGCATTATAGTTTCAATACTTTGCTTTAGAGAGCTTCTGGTATTTTTAACATTCACACCTTCTGCTAAGCGGATTTTCACTTTCAATCTTAGTTTTGATCTTTGTAATTTGATACAGGTTGATGGTGAATGTATCCCTTCAATACAAAGGCAGGATTTTCTTACCAATTCCCGAAGTGCTTGAGGAGTGATTTTTACACTACCTTCATCATCTTTAAATACGGGAACGAGCTCTGTTCTTAACCGTCGAAATAACCACCACAAAAAAAACAGAATAATAAGCCCAAGCAATCCGTACCAAAGGACTGGACTATGGGTGGCCTCGGTGGCACTTGAGTTGAAGTAATCCTTTAATTGACCAAGCATGCTTAACTTGGTGGGCAAATTTTAGTCAGAACTTGGACCTGACCAAGAGTCATCCTCGCCGTCTTCTTGTTCCAAAGTATCTTTCTTTATGTCATCAATAACAACATTGATGATTTTTGCATGATTCCCCGTCATGGAAAGGATTTGATCTCGAATTGCATCTTGGATTTGTGTGCCTGTTTTAGCAAGGTCTACCCCGAATTTTAAAACCACTCTGACTTCAATTTCGTATCCTCCGTCATCACATTCAGTAACGCTTACACCACGCTCGGATTCTTTCTTGGAAAAAAAATCAGTCAACCCCTCAACCACACCAGCACCTCCAACATTTACAACACCTTTGACTGATTGAGTAGCTAAACGAACGATACCGGCAATAACGCTATGGTTAATTCGGATTGTGCCTAAACCACTTGATTGGTCGCTTAGGCTGGGTACTGACTCGTCGATGTCATGATCGTTCTTTTTTTTAGTCATGGGAAGGAATGGTTATTCTATTGGGGTTTTTGAAAGACATCTTTAGGGGCACGAGAGAGAAACTCTTCAATGTAGGAAGTGGTAGCTTCTCCTTGGCGAAACCCAGGATCTAGGATAACTGCTTTAAGAAATTCAACATTCGTATCAATTCCTCGAATGATGTATTCGCTCAATGCTCGGTACATACGATCAAGTGCTATTTTTCTAGTGCTGCCAAATGTGACAAGCTTTGATATCATACTGTCGTAATAAGGAGAGACTGTGTATCCACCATATGCATGAGAGTCAACCCGTACCCCGTGACCACCTGGGGCATAATAAAGATCGATGGTTCCAGGTGATGGTGCGAAGTTGCGTGCAGGATTTTCAGCACAAATTCTACATTCAATTGCATGCTTGTTTATGCTTACCTCCTTTTGGGAAACAGATAATCGGTTTCCTGAGGCAATTTGAATTTGTTCTTTGATCAAATCGATACCAGTCACTTCTTCGGTCACCGCATGCTCAACTTGGATTCTCGTATTCATTTCAATGAAGTAGAAGTTTCCGCTAGCATCTGCTAAAAATTCAATTGTCCCTGCATTAACATAATCAGCGGCGAGAGAAGCTTTCACGGCTGCCTTCCCCATACGTGCTCTGAGATTCTTATCAAGGAAAGGGGAAGGGGCTTCTTCAATCACTTTCTGATGCCTTCTCTGAACCGAGCAATCACGCTCTCCTAGATGAATTACATTACCGTGCTTATCAGCCAACACCTGAAATTCTATGTGCCGGGGATTTTCGAGATATTTCTCTACATAAAGAGCACCATTTCCAAAGGCTTTTGTTGCTTCAAGCTTGGCAGATTGAAATTCTCGGGCAAAGGTGACGGCATTGTGGGCAATTCTCATGCCCCTTCCGCCACCACCAGCAACAGCCTTTATGATGACAGGAAAACCAATTTTCTGGGCAACCTTTACTGCATCATTTTCGTTCTCAATTGGACCGTCGCTACCTGGAATAATAGGAACACCTGCTTTTGCAACAGTCTCCCTCGCCATTGCTTTATCGCCCATTTTACGAATAGTTTCAGCTTTAGGACCGATAAAGTTGATATTGCACGATGTACATTGTTCCGCGAATTCAGCGTTCTCTGATAAGAAGCCGTATCCGGGGTGAATCGCATCAACATCAGCAATTTCTGCAGCACTTAAGATCCGATCGGCTCGCAGGTAACTTTCTGAACTTTGAGCTGGACCAATACAAATTGCTTCATCAGCGAGTTGTACATGCAAGGATTGTTCGTCGGCTTCCGAATAGACTGCAAGCGTTTGAATGCCAAGTTCTCTACAGGCACGAACAATTCTCAAGGCGATTTCGCCCCTATTTGCTATGAGGATCTTTCGAATCATTACGAAATAATGATCAGGATCTTATTTTGAAAAGCGGTTGTCCAAACTCAACGCTGGCTCCATCTTCCACCAAAATGTCAACAATTTCTCCGGAAATCTCCGATTGTATTTCGTTCATGACTTTCATTGCTTCAATAATGCAAAGGGTATCACCTTTTTTTACCGAGTCCCCAACTTTGACAAAGGCCGGATCGTCAGGAGAAGGCTTGCGGTAAAAGGTCCCAACCATGGGAGATTCAAAAACTGCTAGATCGTCCTTAGTAGTATTTTCAATATTCGTATTACTAACTTGAGGAACCGAACTTATCGGTGAAGTAGAAGGTGCTTGAACGACAATTTCTTTGATTGCATCTTGACCGGGTTTAATTGCTCCAGGTCTGGCCATCCTAAGTTTGATATCTTTTAATTCTATTTCGAATTCGGTCAGATCTGATTTCTGCACCAAAGAAATAATTCCTTTCAGTTCGCTTAAGTCCAACTTAGAATCCTCCGGTTTGATGATTAAACATAGAATACATCAAATCTTATTTCCGAAATCATGCAACGATTGATTTAACTTACTCAACGGAAAAATTTATGGTAATAATACGATTACGGGTTGGGACTAATATGGACACGCCAATCCGGGTTATCCCATGGCCCAGTAATTTTAATGGTACTCATTTTAGGTAGGGGGTCGGCAAAATTAACTAGTTGTTTTACTAGAGGGATGTTAAGGTTACCCGCTAATTTGAGATCTGCCATCAAGTCTACTTGCTCTGATTCTATATTTATTGATCCCCTTGCTGTAAGCAAAGATAAGGGACCGGAAAGGTTAATTTCATCAAAATGCATAAACTCGTGATCGAGATGGAAAGGTGCTTCCAGTCGATTGAAACTCAGTGCGTCGGATGGTAAGGGTAAATTAAAGGCACCAAGTTTTGATCGAATTCCGCCAAGAAAATTAATATTACCGACTTCAACATCAGTGAGAATGCAGATGCCTGATCCTTTGAACTGTAGAGGGTCGGATGCAGGTCCCTCTGCTAACAAAGATAGGTTTAATTTGCCATCTACTCTATCTTCAGCGCTTTGCTCCTTTGTAATTGGAACAGCAAGATTTTCTTTCTTTTGGTTATGATCCGTAAGGTTGACTCGCTCCAGTGAATTTATAAATTGATATCTCTCAGCGTTATTCAAATTAAATTTGATCTTAATTCTGTCGGATTCTCTGGAAAGTTCCTCAAACAAGAGCACACCACTCCCATTAGCTATTTCAATTTGAGGGAAGTGACCCTTGATTACTCCCTTTTCACTTTCAATACTTCCAGAAAGTGAATGAATGGGAATTCCTTGGTAATAAATAGGAACAACTGACTCTATTCCAATATTAAATTGAGAAAAGTTTGCATCAGAAATAAGCGGGGTTGTGTTTCTGAAAATTTTCCCACTACCATTACATCTAACAATCGGGGCATCTATTCCATTCAATGTATTTTCAATCCTTGGTCCGAGAACTTTTCTTGCGTCATTGAGAGGAAAATCACCACTAACATCAAATTTTAGCAGCAGGTCAGAATTTAATCGATTATGTGGAAAAAGTAGAGAGCCGCTTAGTGAACCCAATGAATGGGAGATTTGCTTAGTTCTTAGCTCGGTTGAGTTTTCTTCAACCAACACATCAATTTGAGAATCGTTTATCCGCCAATTTCGGAAAAGAAAGTCGTTTGCTATGATGCTGCCAAAGGTTTGTGAGTTGCCTGCTTTTCCTCCCCAAATACCCGAGATAGAAAAATCTCCATAAGGAGCATTATCTTTGAACGAACAATCAGAAAATAATGGCATCCACCAAGTTCCTAGCCAATTTTCAATATCCGAGGGCATGCAATTTCCCTTAACTAAAAAACGAAACTTTGAGGGATTCCAAGTTTGCGTGTACCGACCAATTGCCTGACTTGAACCAAATTTTCCATATGCATGATAAATATTTATGGCTAAATCATCTTCTGCCTCCCCAATAAAAAGAAAATTTCCTGGAGGAGTTTCAAGAGCGGAAAAATCATCTGCTTGGATGGAAAACTGACACAACGAATTTTCTTCTTTGGGGGAGAAGTTTTCTGAAAGTCGGATTTTCAAAGATTTTCCATCAATCAATTTTAATGTACCTTGAGGCAATTTTGCGAACAAATCCCAATGCACGGGATTAAAGTTTAAGAACCCGCGATGTAGCATGTATCCGTCTTTCCAGTATGAAGAAGTACTTGCTTCAAGTTCCTTATTGTCGGATATGTATACAATTTTATTTAGAGTGTTAGAGCTTTGTAAGACGAATTTAGGGAAAACGCCTTCAAGTTTGCCGCGAAGTTTAACTTGCTTGGTCGAAATTCTTGCCTTGGGCAGGGTTTGGGCTTGCATCGAAAAATCCTCGGAAAAATCTATTTCAAGATCTATCTCTGGTTGAGGAAACTCGAAATCTTGGTTTTTTATCTCAATGAGTACAGAATCGGCAATAGCTTTGAGATGAAATTTTTTTTTGGTGCTAAATTCTAGTTTTGAAATTAGTCTCAAGTTATCGATGATATGATTTTGATCGTCATTAATTTGCCGTGTATAGAGATACATGGAGTCATCTGAAAAATTCAACAAAGATTCTAGTCTCATTCTTGGTATTGACTGTGCATAATTTAAAGCCATCTCAGTTTTTTGTTCAGCTAGTTCCAGAAAATCCTCAATCCTAAAAGAAGAGCCGCTACTTTTACTGAATTCAATTGGCAAATTGAGTTTGCCAAGTATTTTAATTTCATGCTGACCGAGTGCAAAAGAACCTGAGACTTGATAGGATGCTTCTTTCCCACCGAGCAACTTGAGATTTCTCCCAAGAAATAATTCTTGGGATTTTGATTTAAAATCAATGATGATTTTTGAAATCTGAATGTCTCGGAACGCTGCTTCGTTATTAAGAGCAAAAAATCTTGGATTTAAATCAATTTCAAGGCCTTCTATTTTTGCGAAAACTTTGTTTTCTTGTGCAAATTCGATTTTTGAAATTTGAATATTTGAAAAGCCCGATAAGTATGTGTCGTGAATTCTTATCGAAATGCTGGGAGTTATTGTCAAATAATCATTAAAAATTTTATCAATAACAAATGCAGGTAGAGGAATTTTAACACTGCTAATATTTAGGTAAAAAATTTGCCCCAAAAGCAAAAGTAACAATAGAAGCCTAAATTTTTCTCCGAATCGTTCAATTGAATTGTAGTGACGGGAGAGCTTCACCTATATGATAGAGTTACTTCAGAGGGAAGAAGACAGAATTGATTCAAGTTCATCAATTAAGTGAATAGGAAGTGTACAAACAATATTTTGTTCCATTGAACCAGCATACCAAGTGGATGCTCCTATTCGGTCGCTTAGGAAGAATTCAATTGCCTCAGAGTTGCCTTCTTTAAGCTGTTGAAATGTTAAGGAATATCGCCAAGGAAACCAATTGCCGTCAATCCATGCACCGTCTTTGTCCGGTAGCGAAGCAAAAAAGCCTTCTGCCCTAAAATCAAGCAACCTTTCAAAAGTTTCACCATCAGATTCAGTAGACAAAATAATAGGGTTTTCAATAGTATCAAGGGGCTTCAAGTTGATCCTGTCTGGTACAAAATCTGCAGGAAATAACGATCTTTCTCTAAACTGAATGGAAGGAATTTTTAGTAATTTCTCACAATGTTCATTAACTAGGCAAACTAGTGCCTGTTCGGTGACAAATGTTTTAAGAAAAGAAGAATCGCTATTTGACTTACTAAAAAGAAGATTTTGTCGGGTACTATCCATGTAAACAATTTCAAGGCGATAAGCTGGATCATCAAAGCCATCAGCAGAAAGTTGGGTAGCTGTTGGATTGAAAACGATAAAGTCAGTTATCTCGATTGTGTTTAGTTGACTAAATAAGTCAGCGATAGAGAAACGGTCTGCATCGAAGGTTAAGCTTGAAGTTCCATTATCCTCTAAGCCAACCCAAAAATCTTTCGTATCTTGCCTTAATGTTAAAGTCGATTTTTCAGAGCTTAGCTTCAGCCGACTTACTTTTTTAGGTTCAATGTGAAATAATCTTTTCTCACGTAATTTTTTTGGCCAATCAATTAAAATGTCTGTGAGACCTGAAGATACGGTAAAAGATACATCGTGGAGATCGCTCTGAACAAATAACACATCTGATTGATCGGTTCCATTAAGCTCAAAAAATTCAATATGTTGCCTTTTGCCTAAACCCTTGACGAAAAGCTCAAATTTCGGAGTTTGCAAGGTTTCTGGTGATATCAAGGGGTAGAAATTTATTACATCGGCGGTGACTAACTGGTTGAGTAAAAAATTAATTTTTTCAGTATTAGCTCTAGCGGAAAATGGAAGAGTGAACATCCAGTCATCTTTGACTCTTATCAGACTTGTCTGTGTTGGATTAGAGGGTGAATTCCTGGATGTGGAAATTTCGTCAATTGCGAAGAGTGGATAATGGATAAAGTTAGGAAGTGCCCAGTCCATAAGTTTTTTCGAGAACCAATCAACAATACTGGAAGAAGTTTTCCAAATAATACCATCTTCAAGATTTTGGTCATTTTGAGTAAGAATATATACGAAATTTTCATCTCTTGTAAAATTACCTAAGGTTAATTTGGTCGTATTATCATTGCAGATGAAATCAAATGAGGATGAGTTCTCATCAAATCCATAGTCATTTAATATTTCTCCTCTTTTGGGAAGTTCGTTCGTGAAAATTAAAAATTTCGCATCGAGATGAGAAATGCTTGTCAGGAAATCCGAAATTACTAGTGGGTTGGCAGGCCAATTAATCGGAGCATCTAAATGCCACTCATCGATGTCATTTTCTTTGAAGGAATAAGACTTTTTTTCCTTCGGGAAATTATGTTTTAGTAATTCTAATTCCGTAACCGTTTCTATGATATGTGATTCAAAAGTGATATTTTCGAGTTTTTCTTCGTGGAGGTTTAAAAATATATAGAAAACCAACACAAAATTAGCTGTTAGAAGGAAAAAAGTTCGCTTTTTCATATTTTACAGTTCCTTGCGCAACCAGTTTACAAATATGCCAATTGCTAAGACCAATGAGGGAACTAATGCAAAATAATATAAGGTTTGTTGAAAGTCGCTACTGGTCATAGATATGTAGTAAGAGTTAATCTTCTTTGGTGGCATTTCCAGCATATTTACTTTATTTTGTAGCCAGTAAATGAGGTTTTTAGCGAGTGTTTGATTGCCTGCTGCTGACTTCAGTTTTTTATTCGAAAGAATCCTAGAGCATCCAAGCACTGCAAGTTTCCCATCATTATTAATGTTGATTTTGGAGGAATTACTTGAGTGGGGAGTAGATGTTGCAAGAATTGGTACAGGACCCGCAATATCCAGAAGAGGATTTTTGTCAGGTGGAAAGGGGCGTTCAGTCCAACTTGATAATGCCCAGGAGTCTCGGGACGAATAGAGAAGTTCATTCGTTTGAAAAAATTGCTCTTGATTTCTGTCAATTTCGACGGGGCGACATCGGTCAGCAAGTATTGAAAACCCCTCTTCAGCTAGATTTGATATTAATTTATGTTTCTCCCCCTTAGGATAAGTTCGGACAAAATATGCACCCGTAAAAATGTCAAAATTCTCTTTCTTTGGGTCGTGAATCAACATATCGTGGCAGCGCAATCCCCACTCTTTAAGCAACGGTCGAAGTCCCAGTGCCGGTCTGTCTGATATGCTAAGTTCTTCCACTGGGTCCAAGGCAATCAAAACGCTGCCACCGGATTGATTTAAGAAATTTCGAATCATTGAAATTTCTTTTTCCTGAAAGATGCCTTTGGGCCCCGCGATGATGATCATTTTTGCATCTACTGGTATTCTTTCAATCGTGCTCAAATCAATTGATGAGACAGCCAAGTTGCGGTCCTCAAGTAACTTTTTGAAGTCGGATAAACCAGTATCAATAGTTGAATCTGTCGGGCTAAATTCTCCGTGGCCTCTGGTGAAATAAGCAACTTTTCTTTTTTCATTTCGGTTAGCTAAGTGAAGTATATTACTTACAATAGTTTCTTCTCCTCTGAACGAGCCAGGTTCCAATCGTCCATTTCCAAGTTCCTTCCAGTCCGAATAAAAGCCAGCTTCCCAAATCGATTGTCGAGCAATCGATTCTTCTGATCGAAAAGCTTGACCAGTATCGTATGGGTTTGTATCACCGAGCTCTTTATGACGAAAAATAATCCGTTTTCCACTTTTGGGAGATGCAACTACAATAATATTTGGTTCAAAAATTTTGTATTGATCCAAAATATTTGGATTCAGCCTAGGAGAATTAATATCAATGCGATGAACCTTGATGGGGAAGGGTGAATCTGCTCGTTCCAAAGAATCTAAAAGTAAGTCAAGATCATGAATGAGGCGTTGCACAATTTTAGGAAGCTTGTTCGAATTTTTGATGGTGATAATAATGTCAATGGGCTGATTTACTTTCTCTAGAAGTAATAAACTTTCCTTCGATAGAGAATAGCGGTGACCAGAGGTCAAATCGATTTGACTTTCGATTTTTGAAAATAAAAAGTTCAACCCCATAAATAAACAGATGGAAAGACTTATTACGATCCAATGATCGAGCTTGCGGTTCCTTCTTGAATACTTGAAATCCATAAATTTATAGTTTCAACTTTTCCACTTGAAGAGTGGTAAGCCAAAGGAACAAACATGTTATGTTAAATTGATGTAATAATGTTGAAACATCGACGACCCCAACTGCAAAATGTTGAGCTTTGTTTAGTCCCTGGTTGAGAGAACCGAGGCAAATCCCAAGAAAATCGCTAAATGTGTAAATGTTATCGTGGTCAATGCTTTCGCCAAAATCGAAAGCCATTGCAGTTAGATAAAGAGTTAACAAAGTAAAGGAGAGCATGCCCGCAACCATTTGGTTATTGGTGAGAGAGCTGGCGAAGATTCCAACAGCAGTAAAACTGCAACCGAAGCCAAAAAGAAAAACACCCGCACCGATCCATTGCTCAAACAAGTGGAAACCTAGCGATATTCCTTGATCGGGGAACGCATAGCAAAGTAGAAGGGGATAGCAAAAAACCATACATGAGATGATCATAAAGAATGTAATGGATGCAGTCCATTTACCTAACACCAAAGCCATGGATCCTATCGGTGCTGTCATCATTGTCTCAAGGGTTCCAAGTCTTCTTTCCTCAGCAAATGAGCGCATCGTGAGAAAGGGAACTAATGCAGGAGCTCCAAATATCAGCCCAATTACTAAAGAGGCAAGGGGAGGCAGAATCCAATCCGTTGCAGCAAAGCCTTCAATGAAAAACCTAAACCCAACTCCTAACAGAGCTAAAAAATAAAAGCACGCTATGTAAGTGGCTGGGGAGATGAAAAGACCAAAAATCTCGTATCTTACAATATGCCAATACCCATTCATTTTCGTTATTTAATAGCAGGGTGGCGTGGTAATGGCCGATTTTCTTTTCTGCCCAAGTAGTCTTTTTCCTCCCAGTTTTTTTTGGTTGCCCGTAAAAAGATAGTTTCCAAATCGGGCCTTGAGATTTGAAACTCTGAAATTTTGAAAGATTCTATTTTTAATAAAGAGCGAAGTATCATTTCAGCGACTGCTTCCCCTTCGCTTGTTGAGAAAGTATACCTTCTTTTTCCGGAAAGTTCAACTGGGTCATCGAATAAAAGTTCACTATTTTCATCAATGCTTCGAATAGCTTTTTGAATCTCAATTTTGCTCCCACTAGAAACGATCTCAAAATTAGTTTTATTAACATATTTTTGTTGCAGTTCCTTCATTGTTCCCTCCGCTACAATTTGACCATGACTTAAAATTATCATGCGATCGCAACAAGCTTCAACCTCGGACAAAATATGGCTGGAAAGTAAGAATGAAACTTCTCCTCTTAGACGTTCCATCATTTTTCTGGTAATGGCAGATTGCCTGGGGTCAAGTCCGATGGTAGGTTCGTCTAGAATGATCAGCCTTGGTTCAGCCAAAAGTGAATCAGCAATTCCGACCCTTTGACGAAAACCTTTTGAAAGATTACCGATTTTACGCTCTGAAATTCTTCTTTCTAAATCACATGCGTCTAAAGATAGCCTAATGCGCTCTCTTTTTCTACTACCTTCAAGTCCTTTTAATTTTGCTCGGAAATTCAAATATTCAATGACGCGAAGATCTTCTGGTAGTGGATTATTTTCAGCGAGGAATCCAATATGTTTTCTGACTTCACCTTCTTCTTCAGCCAGGTCGACCCCGCAAACTCTAGCTTCACCAGAATCCGCGGGCATTAATCCTGACAAGATTCTTAGGGTAGTGCTTTTACCCGCACCATTAGGACCAAGAAAGCCAACAATCTCTCCTTTGCCAATTGAAAAACTAATCCCTTTGAGCGCCTGAACGAGTCCATACCTTTTGCGAAGATTAATGACATCCACAATCGGCAATGGTTTTTGATCTAGCTTCATGATGAATTCAATGGGTGACCAAGGCAGGCAGTTGCAAGGCCTTCTAGAGTAAGCCAAGGTTTAAGAATAGCTTTTTCAATAAGAAAATCTTCGGCTTTCCCTCCAGTTTGAATAATAGCATAATCCTTAATTTTCTGTTCTAGGAACTGCGTTTGAAGTACATCAAGAATTGCGTTAATCATTGGAAGATATCCAAATTTAATACCACTTAGCATCGCGGCACTAGTGCTTTTACCAACTGGTAAATCTGGCATGCACTCATTACCTAAAGTGATTTTTGGCAATAAAGCAGTATGGTTACCCAAGAAGTCCAGCATTCCTTGAGGTCCTGGAATGATGATCCCACCTTCATATCCACGGCCATTAGAGATTACATCAAAAGTGGTTGCCGTTCCCAAATCTATAATGATCGATGGAAGTTTGAATAATTTAAAAGCAGCTATTGAATTGGCAATTCGATCAGAACCAATTTCCTCTGGATGGGGGTAAGTAATAGGCAATATCGATTGGTTGACAGAAGTTAATTGGTAAATAGAAGATTTGAGTTTTTCTGACAGCCTTGACAAAAAGGCATGTTCTGCGTGAGGCACAACCGAACAGTAAGCAATTCTGGAGTGTTTTTTAAAATCATTAATCCACTCTTTAGAATATTTAATAAATTCTGTAGTGAAAATCGAGCGGACAGATTCGAGTGCCCCATTTTTCCAAATGCCAGCACGGCAAGAGGTGTTACCTATGTCGACGCAAAGTACCGAATGCTCCTGATTCATTCTTAGCCAAGAGATACCTCGCCAGAATGGACAAGTTTGGTTGCCCCCCCCCGAAGCTTGATCGAAAGAGCTCCCGTTTGATCAATACCATTGGCGATACCTGAAAGTTTTTCTTTGCCATTGTTGATTATAATTTTCTTTTCTCTTAAAAAATCGACTTTCTCCCATTCTTTTAAAAGTAATTCGTCAGCTTTACCGCTAAAGCACTGCTTACTTGCATGTAAAATCACTTTGATTAATTGAGCGGCCAATTCATGAATGTGAAATTTAGCCCCTTTAATTGTAGATAGTGAGGTTGAACAATTCTTAATAGTTTTAGGAAATTTTATATTTGAGGCGTTCACATTAAGACCTAATCCGAAAACCAAAGATCTAACATAATCTGACTCAATGGATGTTTCAGTAAGCATACCTCCTATTTTTTGATTATCGTAAAACAAGTCGTTTGGCCATTTTAAGTGGAGATGATCAATATCAGCATAAGATCGTAGGAACTGACAAATTCTAACACCCTGCCAAAGAGTAAAGTTTTTCATTTTTAATAATTCAACTTTTGGTCTAAGTCCAATACTCAGGTAAAGGTTTCCTCCTTTTGGACTATGCCAGATCTTCCCCCTTCGTCCACGGCCAGTAGTTTGATGATTCGCTAGGACGACCAAAGGTGTGCTCTCCCCTTCAGCCATTAGTTTTTCTGCCTCAGTATTCGTGCTACCCGTAGAGTCAAATAGATGAAAGTTACATTTCACATCGCATTGGTGAAGCCTCGCATCCATTAACGAAGCATTAAGGTGATTTGGCTCTCCAGAAAGTCGGTATCCAAGATTTGGGCTGGCTTCGATTGACAAGCCTGCGTCTCGGAGTTTCTGGATTCTTGACCAAATTCCAACCCTAGACATATTTAATTTTTCGGCTAAAAAACTACCAGAAACATAATGGGGTTGTGCGCTAAGCAATGTGCTTAGTACATAAGAATTTGGATTATTATTTGGACTTAGCTTAGAAGCGACTAGAGGAGTGCCTCTCTTTGCCCTTTCTCCTCTTCTGAACTTATTCATCTTATGATCCAATCCAACCCTATATCAACCCAGTTAACGGTATGTACTGGTGCTCCTGTTGAGATGAAGTGAGGTTTTGCACTGGCATAAGCTTCTAAATTTTTTTTATTAATCCCGCCACTTGCTTCAAGTACAACTCGATTATTGTTAAGATTTACTGCACCAGTAACTTCTTCAGGTGTGAAATTATCAAGTAAAATTGCGTCAGCTTTTCCTTCAATAGCAGGTTCGAGCATGGAAAGGTCATCAATTTCTACCTCTACTAATTTTCCTTCCGATTTTTCCTTTACTCTTAAGAGAAAAGTGACAAAGGATCGGTGGTCCTTAATGCCCGCAGCTGCTAAGTGGTTATCTTTAATCAATATCCGGTCAAATAATCCCATTCTATGGTTGTATGAACCTCCACATGCAGTTGCATACTTCTCAAAAATCCTATGACCGGGGGTTGTTTTTCTCGTGTCAAGAAGACCGACTTTGTAAGGTTTAAGAACACTAACAAATTGGGAGGTCTTGGTTGCAATGCCAGATAATCTTTGCATGAAGTTAAGCAAAGTTCTTTCGACGGCAAGTATTTGAGAGATTGAGCCTTTTAACAAACCAACCCTTTCTCCTTTTGTGCAGGTTGCACCATCATTCTTAAAAGATTTGAAATGAACATCTTCGCATCCAAAAGATTCCAGCAGAAAATGCGCGAGCTTGGTGCCACATATGATCATATCATCCCGGGTTATTAATGCAGCCTCTCCAATTCCTTTCAGATTACAAATAGAAGTAGTTATATCCAGTTTCCAAGGATTATCCGAGTGACCTTCTCCCATATCTTCATCCACGCAACAATGAGTCAAAAGATTAAAAAGGTTTTGTGAGTTTTCCACATCCTGCCATTTTATACGATGGCGGAAATCATTAATTCGCAATGGATCTAATGTCACGAAATAGAAGAAAGGCCTGCTAGTTGTCTTAAATCTAAAAGTTCTCTCGTTGTCGGAACATCTGCAATAATTTCTCCAGGATCAGGACCTACGCCAATAAAGCGTATTTCAGGCAATTTGGTTTGATCAGGGAAACCATTTTGATATGCGACATCGAGCAGGCTACCAAGCATTTCCGCAATGTAAACCTTGGCTTCCTGCGGAAGAAGTGCGAAAGATTTAATTTTTTGAATATCCTCACTCCATCCGGGCAAAATCTTATACACAGGGATTAACTTTTGCCTAACCTTTTCTTTCCTTGGAACTTTGTAGATCAATTCACCATCCTCTGCTTGGTAAGCGGTACAGATTTTTAATTCGGGAGGCACTGTGCCATCCAAAGTCAAGGCATCCAGTTTATTGATTACCAATTGATTGAATCCACCGTACCGTAGAGCATTTCCTTTTTCTACCGCATCAAACCAGCCAACCATTCTTTGTCTTCCTGTTGATGTCCCAAATTCCAGCTTGGCCAGTTTCTTACCCCACTGGTCAGATTGATGATCAATTTGAGTAAGGAAATGATGCGTTCCTACCTTGGTGTCGTAAGCTTTGCAGCATCCTACTTCAGTAACTGGTTGAATCGGTATTCCACCGGAATGAAAGAGTTCTGCACTAGAAGTGTGAGACGCAGTAACATTGGGAGTGAATCCGTGCCTTTTATCCAGCCAGTAGGCTTGACCAAACTCTGCCACCACCAATCTCTTTTCTTGGACTGACTGAATCAGGAAGTCTCTTCCGTCACCTATATATGGCTCCAGTTCTTGGCCTGCATTCCAATACACTTCAACCAATTCATCAAGATTGAGAGTAAAAGGTTCTTTTCCAAGAAACCTACTGAAATCAAATTCAGTTTCACTAAAAATTTTTTCTTTGATCGAATTTTCGTTTGCCCGGTTTTCTGCAGAGGTTAGAAGGTCGAAAAATTCATACCACTCTGAATCCTTAACTTTGCATACCGAACGAATGGTATCTGTGGCTCTTTGAACCCTCTGTCTTAAGGTATTAACAAAAAGATCCTTACTTTCTTGAAAGGCTTGATAGAAAATCTGCCATTGACCAGTCTCATCTCCATAGGCTGGGCTGATGCCTCTGCCGGTTGATCCTCGGCTTTCCATTCCAAGTTGATTGACCCGATATCTTTCCCAAGCAAGGTCAAGCAAGCGATGGGAGAGATCACTCACCTGGCATCTTTCGTCAATTAGTAAACGGTTTAGTACCTCAATACCTCTTGCTTCCAATGGCCTCGCTTCCCAGAGAAATTTTCTTGGGTCTGCCACAACGCCAGATCCGATGAGCAGGGTTTTCACATCGGGGTCGCCAACTCCTGATGGTAACAAGTTTAACTTGAGTCCTGCAGCCGTATGACCTGCATTGGCACCGCCATTGACTTTCATTACTCCGGCAGCTGGCCGGTTGTGAATTTTCTTTTCGTTTTCGAGAATCTCATGGACGACTCGGCCTTTGCCTTCATCACCCATACTAATTCCGGTTACCGTGACTAAAGCGGACATGAAAGATTGCTCGGTAAGATTCATGTAAGCAACAAAGACTTAATTAGGACCGGGCAAGGTCACTCCGCTTGATTTCTACAACATTATGCGGAGCTGATTCTCTTTGGCCTGCGGGTGTTACCCGGATAAAACGAGCATTTTTAGCTAAGGTAGGAAGGTCAGGTGCTCCCAAATAGCCCAAACCTGCTCGGATACCCCCAGCGAGGTTTTCTAAAACTTCCCGTAAGGAACCGGTTGCTTCCTTGAGTGCTTCAATACCCTCTGGTGCACTCTTCCCTTTTAAATCTTTTTGACTGTGGCCGTAGCGGGCTGCGGACCCTTCACGCATCGCTTCCAAACTACCCATGCCCCGGTATTGTTTGTAATATTTACCTTCGATTTCAATGATTGCTCCAGGTGCTTCACGGCAACCAGCAAGTAAGCCTCCGCAAATCACTCCATCTGCAAGAGTAAGAGCCTTTACTATATCACCTGACTTGTTTATGCCACCATCGGCTAGAATAGTAACCCCGGCCTTTTTCTTGGACTGCATAGCCGCATATAGGGCTGTCATTTGTGGGGTTCCCACACCCGCAACAATCCGGGTGGTACAAATAGATCCCGGCCCTTGTCCTATTTTTACAATATCAGCCCCGGCTTCTCCCAGAAACTCAACTCCTTCACCTGTGGTTACATTTCCCGCCATAATCGGGAATTCCCTGAAGGATGTCCGCAGAGCACGGATTGCATCACCAACTCCTTGGGTATGACCATGGGCGGTGGATACCGCAACAAGGTTAAGGCCTTTGGATATCATTTCTCCAACATGATTAATCAAGGAGTCCTGATCAATGTTCCCTTGGTCATCGCGAGGAACAGATACTGCCGCTCCACAGAGAAGACGAAAGTTCTCGTCCCTGGATGGTTTGAGGTGATCACTGGACTCATCCATAATTCTTTCGATATCACTGAGAGTGTAGAGGCCACGCATTCTGTCTTCTTTGTCCACCACGAGAAGTTTGTGAATGCCCATGTGTTTACTGAAGAACTTATCAGCAGTGGCAATGGGATCATCTCCCACTTCAGACTCGCAGATGGTAAAAACTTTATCCCGGGCAAGCATTCCTTCAGTTACCTTGTGGTGACGGTATCTATCCTTAACCACTCTTCCAGGTAAAAGGCCGAGAAGTTTTCCATTGCCGTCTACGATAGGAAAAGTACGGAATTGAAAGTTTTTTTCCTCAATCGTTTGGAGAACATCGCCGATTAATTTGTCAGCAGTAAACGAAATGGGATCCTGGATCAATCCGTGAACATGGTGCTTAACCCTGGAAACTTCCTTTACCTGCTGCCGTTGGGTCATGTTGTAATGGATTAGTCCAAGACCACCATGGAGTGCCATGCCTATGGCCATTTCAGATTCTGTCACCGTATCCATATCTGCCGAGACCATGGGCAGGCTTAGATGGATTGAGTCACACAGCTTGGTATCCAGTTTCACCTGACCTGGAAGAACATCGGAATATTGTGTGACTAGAGATACATCGTCAAAAGTCAGCCCGTTGGGAAGACAGCGGGAGAAAAACTTATTCGTTTCGAGGAATAAATCGTTATCCATAGTTGGTGCTATTGTTGTCCATCGACTATACTTGATATGATGTATATAGCTGTTTTTCTCAAGGATATTAAATGAGTTCACCAAGAAGTTATTTTCGCTACGAGCAACCTTTTCAAGTACCAGTCAGTACCGCTCGTGGAGTATGGAAAGAACGCGTCAGTTGGGTTTTTCGTGAACTTAGAGAAGGAGGCAAAGTATGCTATGGTGAAATTGCTCCCATTCCGGGATTGCAAGAGATTCCTGAAAATGAAATCAGGAAAGAAGCTGAATTGTGGATAGACAAGGGGGGGCAGAATGAGGATTTTAAATTTTTGGGCCCAGCCCTCTCTTCCTTGAATTCACCCATCTGGGAACTGCCCCCCGCTTCCACTACTTTTTTGAAAGGTACGGCGCGTCTATGGGGAATGAATGCCTCCTCGAGTGGAAGCGTGATCAAACGAAAAATAGGAGTGGGCCCGATTGATGATGAACTGCCAACTGTTCTGGAATGGTTAAAGACACTTCCAGGTCACTTCAAGGTGAGGCTTGATGCCAATGAAAGTCTTTCCAGTGACTGTTTTCTAAAATGGGCAGATGCACTCGGCGAAAACCACAAAATTCAATTTATCGAACAACCAACCGGAAGAGCCGACGACGATTGGCTGATCGATTTTGCCTCAAAATCTTCTGTGCCCATCGCTTTGGATGAATCTCTTTTTCGTATGTATGACTCGAGTTTAATTACTGCTTTGCCTCATAATTTATTTTTGGTCATCAAACCAGTTATTTTTCCTAATTGGGTTAAGTTATTTTCCGATCTTGCCGACCGCATGAACCAAGTTGTTTTTTCAACTGCGTTTGAAAGCCCCTTTGGATATGAATCAATTATCCGGTTAGCAGCAGGTTCCACCCAAGTTCCAGGATTGGATCGAACTTGCTTTTCCGGTAATAAGAACGAATTCCCTGAGCACCACCAATCAATTTTGTCCAGTCCGTCAGTAGCCTGTGGCCGGCTAGACTCTCTTTGGCAACATTTAGATCAATGAGTTGTCGCTACACTGATCATATCTGCAACTGGGAGTCTAGTGGCAGTCTAAAGGGAGAGCTTCTCTTTAATTATGGAAAGAAGGCCTTCCATATTTTACAGAATAATAATTCGGTCATTCTTTCAGCAGATGCTCCATTGAAAAAGAGTGAAGTAAATGGAACGATTGGCCTCCATTTTCTCTCTGGTGGTACCGGTGGAAAATCCGAATATGTTATTCATAATGAAATAACCCTAGGAGCTGCAGTAGATGGATTAATCGAAAAAATCGAAGATTGCCCTGTGAGCAGTGTTTGTTGTTTGCCCCTATGGCATGTGGGTGGATGGATGCAGTTGGAGAGAGCTTGGAGAACGAATGGGCAAATTCTGTTCTGCGATTTTAGGGATCTTTTAAAACCCGCAATCGCAGAAAAAATGAATGATAAATGGATTTCACTGGTGCCTACTCAGTTACAGGAACTGGTTGGGTCAAAGCAGGGAGTTAGGTCGTTACAAAAAGCGAGGGGAATTTTCCTGGGGGGAGCAGCGATGCATACTCAATTAAGAGAGAGAATTCGTAAGCTGGAATTACCTGTGTATCCGTGTTACGGATCCTCAGAAACTGCTGGGATGGTTTCAATTTTGGAGTCTGATGAATTTTTGACTGGAGTGAATGGGGTAGGGCAAGTTCTAAACCACGCCAAGATTCGTATTGATCCACTCGAGGGGCAACTGGAGATAAAGGCTACCAGTTTATGTCTTTCAAGAGGGGGACACACTTACTCCCCGGGCACTTGGTTGAAAACTGCCGATTATGGAAAATTGGATACTCGCGGATATTTGACAATCGAAGGCCGTCTTGACCGAATGATTAACACCGGTGGAGAAAAAGTAAATCCTAGCAAAATTGAACAAATTTTATACTCAACCGGATTGGTCGGTGAATGCCTTGTAATGGGCGTCCCTGATGAAAAATGGGGGCAACGGGTTGTTGTCTATCTCTCACCATTGCAAATAGATCTTCAAAAACTGAAAGATACCGTTTCCGGACTATTAACTGGCGCGATGAAACCTAAGGAGTGGAAGGTTTGTTCAGAATTGCCTCTTTCAGAAATGGGAAAGCCCAAAAGCTACTTATAAATAGGATAGTAAGTCCCCACTCAAAGTTTCTCAATAATTTTGTCAGCCAGGCCATACTCAATTGCTTCCTTGGCAGTTAGATAAAAGTCTCGATCTGTATCCTTTTGAATTTTTTCCATTGGTTGGCCAGATGAACATGCGAGGATGGTGTTTAATTCTTCCCTTAACCGTTCCATTTCCTGTGCCTGGATATTAATATCAACAGCAGCAGCAACCATCCTTCCAGTAATGAGTGGCTGGTGAATAAGCACCCTAGAGTGGGGATATAAATAGCGTAATCCTTTGGACGCTCCGCAGAGGAGGATCGAACCCATACTCGCTGCCATGCCAGTAACTACTACTTTGATAGGTGAACTGATCAACTGCATGGTGTCATAAATTGCCATACCTGCGGTAATGGATCCACCCGGAGAATTGATATAAAATGTAATCTCCTTTCCTGGGTCGGTAGCTTCCAGATGCAGGAGCTTTTCCGTGATGTCGCGGGCTGACTTGTCGCTGACTTCTCCCCAGAGGAACACCTTACGGTCATCAATAAATTTTGACTGGATAGCCTCAGCGACCGATCCTGTCTTCTTTTCCTTATCTTTATCTTCGCTCATGAAAGTGATGGGTATATCTAATTAAGCTTCTTTGTCGAGCATCTCAATTCTACGGATGTGCCGACCTCCTTCGAACTCAGCTTCCAACCATGCATCAATGATTTTAAGAGTCAGTGGCTCACTTATCTGCCTCTGACCAATGGATAAAACATTGGCATTGTTGTGTTGCTTTGCCAATCGGGCAGTTTCCTCGCTCCAGCATAGAGCACAACGAACTCCGGGTATCTTATTAGCAGCCATAGCTTCGCCATTTCCACTGCCTCCGAAAACAACCCCAAGATCACACAAACCTTCGGCCACACTTTGTGCGGCTGGTTTGACAAAGGCTGGGTAATCTACAGATTCATTTGAAAAAGTGCCGAAGTCCTGCACTTCGTGGCCAAGTTGTTGGAGATGTGCCTTAACTGCCTCCTTGTATTCAAATCCGGCATGATCTGTGCCTAATGCAATTTTCATAATTTTGATTGGTCGTTCTTGTTTGGATAACTAGATAAGTCCCAACTCCATCTTTCCTTCCTCTGAAATCATATCTTGAGTCCATGGAGGATCCCAAACAATTTCAACTTCAGCATGATCAATTCCAGGCAATTCTAAAACTTTGGATTTGCAGTCATCTGCGATCACTGGGCCCATTCCGCATCCAGGGGCGGTTAAGGTCAGATCGATGTAAGCAACACGGCCATGTTCCTCGGTTTTTTCAATCTCTACGCGATAGATTAGGCCAAGATCAACCACATTGACTGGAATCTCAGGATCAAAAACAGTTTTTAAATTTTCCTTAATCTCGTCAATTCCAGCTGGTTGGGAGTTCCCATCATCGGGTAGCTTTGATGCTTCCTCTAAATCTTCACCCAATGCATCTGCATCCCGGGCTGCAATCCGATACATGCCCTGAAGTGTCATTACGGTGAAATTTCCGCCTAATCGGTGAGTAATGGTTACCTTTTCACCCCTGCCTAGTGTAAACTCCTCACCGTGGGGTATCAGCGTGGCCACCACATCCCGGGTCAATTCAACTTCCTGCTGGCTCATAACTTTTTAAGAATCGAGTGACTCTCGCAAACAATTCAATACATGCTCACGGGTTGAGTCATGAGAAACATGATCAAGAGATTCACTCAAAAAGCCGACAGCGATTAATTTTTCTGCGGCTTTTTCAGTAATTCCTCGACTTCTTAAATAGAATAACTCCTGTGGGTCAATCCTGCTGGTGGTGGCTCCATGGCTGCACTTTACTTCATTGGCGAGTATTTCGAGGCCTGGTAGTGAATCCGCTTTCGCTTCATTGCTTAGCAAAAGATTGCGGTTAGTTTGGTAGGCATCGGTGTGCTGAGCATTTTCCTCCACCTTGATCAGACCTGAGAAAACAGATTTAGCCTTCTTGCGAAGAACATTTTTGCAAAGCAAGTTGCTGGTGCAGTGTGCCGCTTCATGGACTTGTATAGTGCGTTGATCCAGCAGTTGCTCATCGTTGCCCATAAAGGCAGATCTGTATTCAAAATGAGAACCAGGCTCGGTTAAGACACCTTTGGACTCAATTCTTGACTGAGCACCACCCAAATGAAGAGCTGTTGTACTCATGGTCGCATCTTTGCCTACAAGGAAGTGTTCCATCTGTACCAGAGTTGAACTTTTGGAACATTGCTGGACTACAATGCGGTTCAATTTAGCTCCGGTTCCAAGACGGACTTTTAGCAGGTTAGAGATATCCCCCCCCTTGCTATCTCTTTGGGAGCAGAATTTCTCAATCAGGGTAACTTCTGCATGGTCCCCGATTTCAATCAAATTGTGATGGAAAGCAATTTTTCCGGATTCGGGCTCACGGTGTTCGATCACAAGTGGTTTTTCTGAATGAGTAGATTCCGCTACTCTTAGTAAGAAACCTGTTTCGGCAAAAGCTCCGTTGAGTAATGAATACTCCTGAGCCCCAAGCTCGGGTCCTTGCATTTTGGGTAGTTCGGCTAACGCGTGGGGCTGATCCAGAATTAGACGGTCTAGGAGATGCAGGAAAATGCCATCAGCAGAACTTCCTGTTTCTATTATCAGGGAATTTTTTGGATCAGCTAATCCATTAATCGAATCAAGGCTGAATCTTGCCTTGGGAGAAAACCGCCATCGTTCATCTTTGATGATCTTTGCAGGCAAAGCAGAAAAGGTGTCCCAGCAATCCTTACGGAAATCAGCGAGCCAACCAGGCTCCCATGATCTGCTTTCAGCAAACTTTTTGAAAGTTTCTGGTGACTTAAACGAAAAAGTAGGCATCGAAAGATTGGGTGATAAAATTTCTTGGGTCATGGTAATTATCCGACCGATCCTTCCATTTCCAAGTCAATCAACCTTTTCAATTCCACACTGTATTCCATGGGGAATTCACGAATCAGATCGTTGACGAATCCATTTACACACAGACTCATTGCTTCTGCTTCTCCAAGGCCCCGTTGCTGCATGTAAAATATCTGTTCAGCACTAACCTTTGATACGCTGGCTTCGTGTTGGACTGAGTTTGCATCACCTTGGACAGTGATTGCAGGATAAGTGTCTGTCTGACTGTTGCTGTTAATGAGAAGGGCATCGCACTCAGTATTATTTTTACAGCCTTTTAAGTGGCCGGGCATTTGCACAAGACCTCGATAGGATGACCTGCCTTCGCCAATCGAGATCGATTTCGAGATAACATTACTGGTGGTTTCATCAGCAGCATGAACCATTTTGGCTCCAGTGTCCTGATGTTGCCCGTCATTGGCCAAAGCAATCGAGACCACCTCTCCGCGGGCTTTTCGACCCCGCAAAATAACACCTGGGTACTTCATGGTTAATCGTGAACCAATGTTGCAGTCGATCCATCGCACTTCTGCTTCCTCCTCGGCAAGGGCTCTTTTAGTGACCAAGTTGAAGACATTGTTAGACCAATTTTGTACAGTAACATATTGAATTTTTGCACCTTTCAGAGCAACCAGTTCGACCACCGCACTGTGTAGGGTGGAGGTTTCAAACTTCGGTGCGGTACATCCTTCCATATACATTACTTCCGATCCTTCATCTGCAATAATCAATGTTCGTTCGAATTGACCAAAATTTTCAGCATTGATGCGAAAGTATGCCTGTAAAGGTTGGGCGAGTTTAACTCCAGGCGGGATGTAGATGAAACTGCCCCCAGAGAATACTGCACTGTTGAGTGCGGAGAATTTGTTGTCGGAGGTAGGGATTACTTTTCCGAACCACCTCTTGAAAATTTCTGGGTATTCTTTTAACCCTTCCGTGGATCCCACAAAAATAACCCCTTCTTTCTCGAGGTCTTCTTTCATTCTTGAGTAAGCTGCTTCGCTGTCAAATTGAGCCTCAACTCCAGCCAAAAACTTCCTCTCCTGCTCAGGGATGCCCAGGCGCTCGAAGGTGTTTTTGATGTCATCAGGGACTTCGTCCCATGTGCGGCTTGGACGCTGGCCTTTAGCTAAGTAATAACGGATGACATCAAAATCGATATTCTTTAAATCATCAGTTGCCCAATGGGTGGGCATCGGTTTTTTCTCGAAGGTGGACAGGGCCTTTAGTCGGAAATCAAGGAGCCACGGGTCCTCCTCTTTAACTTCTGAAATGTATCTAACAACATCAGCGGACAATCCTACGCCAGCATCAAAAGAATAATCTGTTTCATAGTGAAAATTACCTTTGTCGCGATCAACTTCAACTTGGGATGGACTAATCATCATCAAATAGGTTAGGCGAATTAAGCGGCAACTTCCTGTTTGACCCAGTCATATCCGCGGTCTTCCAGTTCCAATGCCAGTTCTTTTCCTCCAGTCCGTACGATTTTTCCATCAGCCATCACATGAACAAAATCTGGTACAATGTACTCGAGCAATCTCTGATAGTGAGTGATCACAAGGATTCCACGGTCCGAGTTGCGCATCCGGTTGACCCCTTCTGAAACCACACGAAGGGCATCAATATCCAAACCACTATCCGTCTCATCCAAGATGCAATATTTGGGATTTAGCATGGACATTTGCAAAATCTCGCAGCGTTTCTTTTCCCCACCAGAGAAACCATCATTTAGCGAGCGTGAGGTAAATTTTCGGTCCATTCCCAATTCATCCATTTGAGCATAAAGTTCTTTGTAAAAGTCAACCGCCTTGACTTTTTGTCCCTCCTCCAATCGTGCATTCCTGGCAGCACGGATGAAATTGGCAATGCTAACGCCTGGCACCTCCATGGGGTATTGAAATGCTAAGAATAAGCCGAGTCTGGAAATTTCATCAGGTTCTAGACCAAGTAAGTTTTCTTCGTCAAGAGTTGCAGTTCCTTCGGTCACATGATAATCGGGGTGCCCGGAAAGAACTTTCGCTAAGGTGCTTTTACCGCTTCCGTTTGGCCCCATGATTGCGTGCACTTCGCCTTTGGGTATTTCCAGGGATAATCCTTTTAGAATTGTTTTATCGGCGATCGTCGCTTGGAGGTTATCGATTTTGAGAGAATTCACTGTAATAATATGGGTTGAAAGTTAATTTTAAGAAAGCAGTCCGGTTCCTGAGAATGATAAGTCTAGGTTTTCAGCAGTAAAACCGGTTGGGATCAGTGCCCGAATTTGTGCAAGGGTAGCATCATCAATTTGTATATCATAAATCTTTCCTGTGCTCTTGCACTTAAAATGAGCATGCGGAGAAAGATTAGGGCAATATCGTGTGGGGGAACGGTCCATGTGAACTTGCCGGACAAGTCCGCACCCAACTAAGGTTTGCAAACAGTTGTAGACTGTAGCAAACGAAGTCCCCGGAAGTTGCTTTTTGACCCGGTCGAAGATGTCATCTGCTGTTGGGTGATCCCTCTTATCCAAAATGACTCCATACACGCAAGCACGCTGTTTGGTGGGGCGCATGCCTTTTTCACGAAGGGATTGATTGAATGTCTTTTGAGAAGACGGTGGGAGCGAGAATGACATGAAACGCTTATGCTATCTGAGAAAAAGTATTTCTCAAGATCAAATGGAATTATTCTAATTCCTAAAAAGTAGAGAAGTACTAGCTACCTCTTAGTAGTCCGTGTAAGTAAATAAACCCCAGAGCAAGGTTGTCTTAGCACCATTATGTTGACGCCGGTTTACTAATTCATCTGAACTAACGCGAAATGTTCCCGTTTCAACAGGAGTATACGAAGAGGGCTCATGTGTTATAACCCCACCAAGATTAACTTCCTTGGTGAAGTATTTCTTGGGGTTAAGCGAGCAGCCTGAAAAAAAAATATATGAACTCAAAAAAACAAATAATAAAGAGACACGAAATGATTTGAGTGAGTAAAGTAACATCACCTGCATTCAAGAATTTTCAGCTCATCTAGTCAACCTGAACTTTGATGTTCGATACGGAGATAAAAGATTGTAGGCAAACTCTTAAAAGAATAAGGTAAGCACTTGCTTGTATGAATAAAGAAAATAGCTTGATCGAAGAAATTATTTCTTTGTGTAAACGTCGTGGTTTTGTCTTTCAGTCTTCTGAAATTTACGGGGGATTAAATGGATTTTTTGATTACGGACCCTTGGGTGTAGAGTTACGTAAAAATATCAAGGATGCCTGGTGGGAAGATATGGTAAGGAGACGCAATGATATGGTCGGTCTCGATTCCAGTATTATCATGAACCCCAGAATTTGGCAGGCTTCCGGTCATGTGGATGGATTTACTGATCCGATGGTGGATTGTAAGGAGTCTAAAATGCGCTACCGGGCGGATCAGCTTTTTGCTGCAGATGTCTTGGTGAGCGGTGAATCGATCGGGTGGGTTTCTTTACTTGAATCTGAATCGATGGAAGAGGAAGCGGCTAAGCTGGCAGAATCCCTCAAAAGAAAGGCGGCCAAGCAGGGCAACCTCGATGCCGTGCAACTGCGACCTTTCGATGAACTCAGTGCAGAGGAGCAGCAACTGGTGCCTTCTCCTGCGACTGGAAAGCCCGGTTCTTTAACTCCTCCCCGGGAGTTTAATATGATGTTCGAGACTCATGTAGGTGCATTAAGGGATGGATCATCTAAGTGCTATTTAAGACCAGAAACTGCACAGGGCATCTTTGCCAATTTTAAAAATATTGTGGACACTGGGCGGGTAAAAGTACCATTTGGAATCGCTCAAATCGGAAAAGCGTTTCGCAATGAGATTACTCCTAGAAACTTCATCTTTCGTTCGCGAGAATTCGAACAAATGGAAATTGAATATTTCATACCACCTGGGGACGAACATTGGCCGAAGTATCATCGGGAATGGATTGATGTTAGAAAAAAATGGTTTGAATCGATCGGTCTAACTGCAGATATGCTTGGAGAAGAAGTTCATCCTCAAAACAAACTAGCTCACTACGCTCAGGCCTGTACGGATATTACTTTCAAATTTCCTTTTGGTGAACATGAGCTCGAAGGAATTGCGGCTCGGGGAAATTTTGATCTAACCCAGCATCAGGAACATTCCGGTAAAAGCCTTGAATACTTTGATGAAGGTCTAAAGCAACGATACTTGCCCAATGTAATTGAGCCAAGCCTTGGAGTTGATCGTACCTTTTTGGCAGTTTTGTGTGCAGCCTATCAACTCGATGAAGTGGCCGGAGAAAAACGCACTGTCATGAAATTTCACCCTAGGGTTGCCCCTCTTAAGGCAGCTGTTTTCCCATTGGTCAAGAATAAGCCAGAATTGGTGGAAAAAGCCCAGGGGCTTTACCAGCGCCTGCAACGCAAGTGGAATGTGACTTACGACCAATCGGGTGCAATTGGTCGCCGTTACCGTCGGGCAGATGAAGCCGGGGTTCCTTTTTGTCTGACCTTGGATTTCGAGACCTTAGAGGGCGATGGTTCAATTACCTTGCGTGACAGGGATACCACCGAGCAGCAAAGAATGTCTGTTGATGAGGCAGTTGCCTTCCTGGAAGAACGCATCAATCCATAGTTTTAGTTAAAGAAGGCGTTTCAGTCACTAAACTTCCAATCTTCTAATACTAATTGTAGGGAACTTTTTCCATTCCAATAGTTTCTTCTTAGTTTAAAGGCTAAATCAATTTCCTTGTTGGTTGGAGGAATGTTATCTCCCATTCTCCAGGCAATTCCTCGAATGAAACCTTGGCCATTATTAATCGAAAATTGAAAATGTTCGCCTTTTGAAATTTTGCGTGGTTGTTCCTCGAGTTTGATCCTCTCTAATCCTATTGTCGGTTCAGGATTTTCCTGCCCGAAAGGCCCGAGCAAATAGATTTCGTCAAGAAGTTTAAAGCTAAGCTCCTTTGGGCTGACGATTACATCTATGCTTACGACAGGTGACTCCTCAATCGAAACAGCTGAAGCTTTTTGGATGGCACCCAAAAATTCGCCGATAAATGCATCCAGGTTCCCTTGCTTTAATCCCAGACCCACTGCAACTGGATGCCCGCCCCAATGAGTGAGAAAATCCTGACAGTCGGACAACACTTCCACCAGGTTAACTCCAGTCACTCCACGACCTGATCCACAGTATTCACCGTCCGAGTCTTTGGCCAAAACCAGGCACGGTTTATGTAGAGAGTTAGCTAGTTTCCCCGCGACAATGCCCACTACTCCAGGATGCCATGCATCTCCTTCACCAGTAACCACCACTGCCGGTTTGTCCGAAAAATTTTTCTCTGCCTGAGCCAGTGCGTCTGAAGTGAGTTGCGCTTCGATAACCTTACGCTCTTCGTTGAAGCGGGTTAGTTTACGAGAAAGGGATTTGCTAGTTCTGGTATCTTTCTCCAAGAGTAATGAAACTGCAGTTTCGGGCTCGTTTAGCCGACCACATGCATTGATACGAGGCGCAAGTTTATAGGTTATATCCTCTGTTTCAGGTATGATAGTGCCATCAAGACCACATTCCTCGAGTAAGGCCAGTAATCCCGGGGATGCATCCAGAAATAGTCTTTTCATTCCAAAATGAGAAAAAATTCTACTTTCTCCAATCAAAGGAACAAGGTCGGCAAGTGTGCCGATTGCACAAAGAGGAAGGAAGTCACGTGGAGTAAGCTTATCAGCCCCTGGTAGCTTAATTTTCCGGGCTTTGATATAGATGGCATGAATTAGTTTAAAGCATAGACCGGCAGTACAAAGGTTTCTCCAAGGTTCTCCCTTGTCTTTTTGAAGATGTGGATTCACCAAAATAGCACCACGAGGTAAGGTTGCCGATTTTAATTGATGGTGATCAACAATCACCAGATCAATTCCTTGCTCTTTCAAAAAGTTTGCTTCGTTTATCGAGTTCGTCCCACAGTCCAAGGCTATTACCAAACTGAAACTTTTTTTGTCCAGTCCACGTTTGAGAACTTTCCGGGTAAGACCATATCCTTCGCTGAGTCTTTTTGGAGTGACGGTTTCCACTGATAGTTCAATTGACTGCAGCGCTAATTTCGTCATCACCGTAGAGGTGATTCCGTCCACATCATAATCGCCTACCAGTAAAATGTTTTCTTTCTTGACTCTCGCTTCAAAAATTCGATCAACGGCACATTCCATTTGATCAATGGCAAAGGGATCATCTAGGTGTTTAAGCTTGGGGATTAAAAACTTTTCCGCTTGTGCCAAATCTGTCAGCCCGCGCTGAACAAGCAATCTTGCAAGAAGGGTTGATATGCCTAGCTCTTTTTCGAGCTTAAGAACGGATTGGTCGTCCGCTTCCTGCTCGATCCATTTCTTCAATACTGAGCAGGTTGGAAAGCAGGGTAGAGGGGGATAACCTTATTTGGATGTTTGCCAGTCGTATTTTGGCAAAAGTTCTCCTTCTTCCACATGTTTACGGTCCCCCTTATGCCAAAAATAAAACACAGGACTTGCGATAAAAATGGAGGAGAAGGTACCGGTTAAAATACCGATCACAAAAACAAAGGCGAAATCGTTAATAATACCAGCCCCAAACACCCACAGCAATACCGCTGCAAGCAGGGTGGTGAAACTTGTAAGAATAGACCGGGAAAGCACCCGATTAATCGCAATAATTACAATCTTTCGTAAGTTGGTCACCGGATTGAGTTCCAGTTCCTCCCTGATACGGTCAAAAACAACTATAGTATCATTGATCGAATAACCAACAATCATCAATATTGAAGCCAGCATGGGGGCAGTAAATTGTCCCGAGCAGATTATTCCTTCCGATAGATGTCCAATTAAAACAAAAAGCCCAACTGTCATCAAAATATCATGGATAGTTGCGACAACTGCCCCAATGGCATAGCCCATTTCAAAACGAAGGGCCACATAAAGAAGGATGCCCAATAAAGCTACAGAAACCGAAAGAATGGCATCACTCTTAATTTGTTCACTCACCGATCCTCCTATATTGCTAAGACCTTCCTCTACTAAATTCGCATCCGGATACTTGGTTTGTAAAAGAGAAAGTGCTTCGCGGGATTTTCCTTCTTCGGTTTGAAGCACTAGGCGACTGGATGATTCACCAGAACCAATTTCCGAACGGTAGACATGCTGAACTTCGCCCAGTTCGGGATTACTTTTGAAAGATTTTTCAAGATCTCCCGCATCGATCGTTTGGGAGAACCCAGCGACCAATTCTTCGCCGCCTCGAAAATCAATGCCGAGGATAGTATCTTTCTTGGAATAAGTGGAAAAAATTCCGATGCCCACGATGACCCAGGATGCAAGAAAGGCAATTTTACGGTAACGATGGAAATCAATGGGATCTTTGGGGTCGGATTTTTGGATTTGTTGAAGACTGATGAGATTGTTAACTCCCGACTTAAGCAAAAGGGTAAGAAAGAGGCGGCTTACAAAGAGGGCACAAAATACAGAGGTGGCGATACCAATTGCCAGGGTTATACCAAATCCTTTCACCGGACCTGTACCCAACCAGATCAAAATACTTGCCGTGATCAGGGTGGTGAGGTTTGCGTCAATAATGGTGGAGAAAGCCTTTGAATAACCACCGATCAATGCATTCTCAGAGCTTTTCCCTGCTCTGAGTTCCTCTCTAATTCTCTCAAAAATCAGGATATTTGCATCCACTGCCATACCAATGGTCAATACCAGTGCAGCCATGCCTGGCAGAGTGAAAGTAGCCTGAAAAATACCTGAAAGTGCAGCCACAACTAGGAGCACATTTAGGCTAACCGAGAGAACTGCTACCAATCCACCCGCCTTGTACCACACAATCATAAATGCGATAACGAGAACAGCACCAAGGAGGCACGCGTTAAGGCTGCTCGATAAAGCACCCGCAGCGAGAGTGGGGGAGACTTCATATTGCTCCCCAATGGTAAGAGATACCTTGAGCGGATTGTTGAGGATGTCCGAAAGCATTTTTGCTTCCCTGAAACTGAAGTTACCGGTTATCACCGCACTACCTCCACCAATTCTCTCCTTCACCGTGGGTGCACTCTCTAACTGTCCATCCAAGACGATCGCAAGACGCCCTGGCATTCCGGTGGCTAAATCGGTCATTTCTGCAATTTTGCCGGTGAGTTCGGAAAATGCATTGCCTCCCTCTGGGGTAAAGTCCAAGCCTACTTCCCAACCGCCCATTTGATCCTGCCTCGGATATGCTTCAGCGATGATTTCTCCGTCAGCAGACCACAAACGGCGCACCCAAATTGGGCGTTCATTGGGCTGTGCATCACTCCGGAGCAAAGCAACATAAGGAATGCCTTCTTCATCAGTCCATTCTTCCCCTTCCTGCACGGGGACAGGAGCTTCACTGTTAGTATTTACGATGCGGAATTCCAATTTAGCAGGCTTTTGGAGCTCGTTAATAATACCAGGGTCCTGCTTTGTGGTAAGGTCTGGAATCTGTACTTCAATGGCACGGTCACCCTTCTTGCGAACCACGGTTTCTGCCACTCCAAATGCGTTGAGACGCTCGCTCATAATCTCCACTACCTTGTCCATGGGAGATGCCCCTGAGGCTTGGTCCAAGTCAGCAGATACATTGAGGTCGGTGGCCTCCATGGTAAATGCAATCCCTCCACGCAAATCTAAGCCCCGTTTGATTGCAGCCTGAGATTTTTTGAGCAAGGTACGCAAAACAAGGTCGTTTCTTTGATCCCTGTCTTTGATGTGGGAAGAACGTACTCCCGGTTTAACTAAGAAAGGAACGAGTCGGGAACCTACCGTTCCCAATATCCCACTGGGTGGTTGAAAGAACGCTGCGTAGTCCAAACGGTTACGTTTTCCATAATCCCGCAAGGCGGCGTAATCTATAGGTTGATCTTCAAGAAGTTGAATGCGGAGATTGTTGATCACTTCGGAGAAGCTTTCATGACCTGCATGGTTGGATGAATTTGCATCCGAAGTAACCTGAGAGAGTGCATATTCGCCAAGCTCCCTGTCTTCAAAAGGGAGGATAAGAGTTATACTAATCGCCGTAATCAGGGCGGTAAAGATAAGCTTCCAAGTATTTGAACGATTCATTGGGTATGCAGTGTAAGAAAAGGTGTGGTATTGCGGGTTTACCGCAGGGAAAAAAGAATCGCTTAGTCAATCTTGGCAGAGATAGCATCCCTCGCCACTTCGACCTTAACATTCTCCGCAATTCTGATCACAAAACGGTCATCTTTTACTCCGGTAATTGTGCCAAAGATTCCTCCAACTGTTTTTACTTGGGCACCTTTTTCCAGTGCTTTAATCATTTTATCATGTTCTTTTTGTTTCTTTCTTTGTGGTGCAATCAGAAGAAACCAAAAGGCAACAAAGATGAGGATCATGGGGAGAAAACCCATCAATCCACCTCCTGGAGCAGATGGGTCACCCGAAGGAGCCATAGCCAAAGCATGAATAAAAGAAATGGAATCGAAGCTTAAATGAGTCATGACAAAGGGTTAGATAAAACAGATGAAGAAGCCGATTGGCAAGCCTGGAAGGGATGAGTACTAGCAACCAATGTTGGGGAATCAGAGGGCTTAATTTTTATCCAGACTTTGTCTTAACTCTTCGGGTACGCTTCTTAAATGAAGGTCTCTTTGCGGAAATGGAATAGAAATTCCCGCTTCCTTAAAACGGTCCCATATACTAAGAAGCACCTCACTTCTAGCATTGCCGACACCATTCGATGGATCATTGATCCAAAACCGAAGCTCCAAATTAACCGAATTATCCCCGAAGCCAGTCATTAGACAACGGGGTTCAGGATCATTAAGCACCCGAACGGATGAGCGTGCAGCTTCTATACAAAGTTCCATTGCTTCTCTTGGGTCAGAATCATAGGAAATGCCAACCGGAACGCGAACACGGATGTTTTTATCACTAAATGACCAGTTTACCACCCGGTTGGTGATTAGGTCCTCATTCGGGATTAGGTGCTCTTTGCCGTCCCTTGTAATAATCGATGCGTATCGGGCACGCAGCGAATTGATCCAACCATAAGTATT
>Ga0181593_10000162_pt1 | contig 53426 bp, 55 predicted proteins | sample 071ome_19_FD_133756 | JGI IMG/M metagenome (GOLD analysis project Ga0181593, IMG submission 133756) | Coastal salt marsh microbial communities from the Groves Creek Marsh, Skidaway Island, Georgia - 071413AT metaG (megahit assembly) | ecosystem: Environmental > Aquatic > Marine > Intertidal... | reverse complement strand
CAATCATGCGCATGAAGACCTGTATGTCGCCATTCGCGATGCATTTAATGCTGCAGAGCGCCAGCTAAAGTCAGTAGACAAAAAACATCGCGCAACGCCTCCGCACAAAATACAATCTGAAGTCGATCTGGATATCGAAGCCGCGTAGGACGCAATCAATATGACAGAACAGGAACGCCTCGAAATTGAGGCAGCAACATTCAGAAGGCTGTTGGAGCATCTGGATGCCAACAAGGACGTGCAAAATATTGATCTCATGAACCTGGCCGGTTTCTGCCGTAACTGCTTGTCAAAGTGGTATCGCGCAGAGGCCGAAGTCAGGGGAATGGAGCTTGATTATGATGCAGCCCGGGAAGTAGTGTATGGCATGCCTTATGCCGAGTGGAAGGAGCAATACCAACAGGAGGCCACACCGGAGCAATTGCAACAGTTTGACCGCAATAAATCCTGAAGGACCTTAGACAGCTGGCTTTGAATTCTCAGCAAGAAAGAGCTTGTTTCTTACCAATTTGCGGTACTCAATTGGCGTAACGCCGTTAATTTTTTTGAATAACGAAGAAAAGTAACTGGCGTCTGCATAACCTACCTTATCTGCAATTTCGGAAACCCCCAGATTGCTGGCCTTGAGTAGCTCCTGCGCATGTTCTATACGCAATTCTTGTAAATATTGCAGTGGCGTTGTGTTGGTAGCAAGATGGAATCTGCGGTTTAGTGTGCGGGCGCTCAAGCCAAATTTATCAGCCAGGTTTTTTATCTGAATCGTATCGGCATAATGCTGTTGCAACCATTCCTGAACTTTAATGATGGTTTCATCGTGGTGGCTACTGCGTTGGTCGCTGTCGAGCATCATGGATTCATAGCCACGTTTGATTTCGTGCGTAAAGTGCCGGGCAACTTGATTTGCGATCCTGGCGTTAAACATCCGTTGGATAATGTACAGCATGATGTCACGGGCTGCATTTACGCTGCCCGTGCAGCATAGATTTTCCTCTCTCGTTATAAAACGTTTGCGCTGCAGTTTTACTTGTGGAAAATCATTCTGAAATTGATCAAAAAAATGCCAGTGTGTCGTTGCAGATTTGCCATCGAGTAATCCGGTTGCAGCTAGCAGGTGGCTACCCGTAACTATTGAACAAAGAATTGCGTCAGTGCGGCCTTGCTTGGCAATCCAGTCAATAACCTCTGGATGCCGACCGATAACCTGCCTCATATTGCCCCACATTCCAGGAATCAGGATCAGGTCGAAATCACTCTGCGCCAACAGTTTGCTATCACAATGCACCTTCAGGCCATTACTTAGCTTGACTGGATTAGATTCACAATAAAGTGTGGTGATATCTATAGTGCCCTCAGGGTGCCTCCATACCCTGGCTATATCGTTGGCGGCTGCAAGCATGTCCAACGGGATAGCAACAGCGGAAGCAAGCGCTTTGGGGAACAGGATGACAGCAGCCTTTTTCATAATTACAACGGTGAGGGTCAACTATTTGGTAGTTTCAATCAGGTATTCGATACCAATGACATAATATCTCTTGCAGCCAGTTGGAGATTCAATATTCACTTCGGCATCAATTTCCTTGCCAAGCAAGGCTCTGCCCATCGGTGCGTCGACGCTGATGTATCCTAGTTTGGGATCAATTTCATCAGCGCCAACGATTCGATACTTAAAAGTATTCCCGGTATCGTCTTCCAGCGTTACATAAGCGCCGAAATAGATTTTGTCGGAGTTATCAGGTGGCGTGGCTACTACTGTAATATCATCGAGTCGTCTGCTCAGGTAGCCAACGCGACGGTCTATCTCGCGCAGTCGCTTTTTGCCGTAAATATATTCAGCATTTTCAGATCGGTCTCCGAGCGCAGCAGCTTCAGACACGGCCTGGGTTACCTGCGGACGTTCAATCTTCCAGAGATGATGCAATTCTTCACGCAACCGTTTTTCACCGGCAGCAGTGATATATTTTGAACTGGGCTTCGATGGTGGGCGGTAACGACTCATGAAAATTATTCTTCCAGCAACTGTAATTGCTCTTCTTTTGACAGGCTTGCGCTGGGCTCGCTTTCGCGGGGGACAACCCGCACACCCAAACCCAGCAGCCGTACCGGTTTATTACCGCGCTCGAACCCTTGCTGGCAGAGCGCGGTGTAGTTACTGCAGTTAAGTTCTTCAGACACCATTTCCACTGTGGTTGTCACGAAATCCTTGAATTTTATTTTTACAAACTGTTTGCTGATTTGATAGCGCTCTGCATGTCTTTGTAACCTGGTTTGTAATTGAGCAAAAAGATTAGGGAGTTCGGATAAGCAGCTCTGCACATCTGGCAAGTCTTCAGCATAGGTATTTTCCACGCTCACGGACTTACGCGTGCGTTCTGTTTTCACCGGGCGTTCATCAATGCCTTGACTCAGTTCATGAAGTCGAGGGCCGAAACTGCCGAAATACTTTTGCAGGTGCTCTGGACTCAGTGCACGCAGATCACCGCAGGTATGAATGCCCAGGCGCTGCATTTTTTCAGCCGTCACTTTACCCACTCCGTGAAGCTTCTTCACAGGGAGGGTGGCAACGAAGTCAAGCACTTGCTGAGGGCGAATGACAAATTGGCCATCCGGTTTGTTCCAGTCACTGGCTACTTTGGCGAGAAATTTATTGGGTGCGATGCCAGCGGAGATAGTGATCCCGATTCTATCACGTACATCGGTGCGTATTGCTTCGGCGATTCGAGTGGCGCTCCCTTCAAAGGCCTCGCATTCAGATACATCCAGGTAGGCCTCATCCAGCGACAATGGCTCAATTAGTGTTGTATAACGCTGAAAGATTTCATGGATCTGTTGCGACGCCAACCGATATTTTTCCATATCGGGGCGAATGATGATCAACTCGGGGCAGCGCTGCCGTGCTGTGGCTGAGGCCATCGCTGAGTGGATACCAAATTTCCGAGCTTCATAGTTGCAGGTTGCCACGACGCCACGCCGTCGCGGAGAGCCGCCCACTGCCAACGGTTTGCCCACAAGCGCAGGATTGTCCCGCATCTCTATTGATGCGTAGAAACAATCGCAATCACAATGAATTATTTTGCGCGCTTTTCCCATATCGTGGAGCAAACGACGGACTCCTGACAAAGCTAGCGCAGCGCCGGATTGATGTAAATCCAGCGCCTTGTATTGCGTTAGCCGTTGGCTTTGGCGAAATCCTGCATGTAGTCTGCCAGAGCCTGACACCCTTCTTCAGGCATGGCGTTATATATGGACGCGCGCAATCCGCCAACATCGCGGTGGCCCTTCAGGGCATAGAGTCCTTTTGATTCTGATTCAGCAAGGAATTTGTCAAGCAGGCCTTCACCTCTCATATCAAAAGTCACATTCATTATTGAGCGATGCGCTGGATCGGCAGTACCGAAGTAAAAATCCTGTGAGTCTATGCAGTCGTAGAGGATTTTGGCTTTGATAGCATTACGCCGCTCAATTTCTGAGACACCGCCCTGATCCTTGAGCCATTGCAGTACCAATGACATCATGTAGATGGCAAACGTATTGTTTGTATTGGCCAGAGAATGCTGATCAGCGTAGGTTTTATAATTTAGCAGCCCTGGAGTTTCGGGCAGCGCATGTTCCAGCAAATCTTCCCGAATAATGACCAGCGCCAGTCCTGCAGGGCCGAGATTCTTCTGCAATCCGGCAAAAATGACACCGAATTTGCTGATATCAATCTTGCGTGAAAGAAATTCAGAAGTCATGTCAGCGACCAGTGGAATTTCTCCGGTATTCGGGAAATTATGCCAGCGAGTGCCATACAAAGTGTTATTACTTACGATATGCAGGTAGGAAGTGTCGCCGGGCAATTGCGCCGCATCAAATTCGGGAATGCGGCAAAATTTCTCATCCTTGCTGCTGGCAATGTTCAATGCTGTGCCGTAGCGCTCGGCTTCCTTGCTGGCCTTTACTGCCCAGGTGCCAGTTAACACAAAAGCTGCCTTGCGTGCAGACTTTCGACCGATCAGATTAAGAGGTACTGCAGAAAACTGCATCTGCGCACCACCGTGGACATAAAGAATTTTATAGTTGTCCGGGATCCCAGCCAATTCGGTCAATAACGCATCAGTCTTGCAAAGAATTTCGTCGAACTCTTTAGAGCGATGACTGATCTCGATTACTGAAGCGCCCAAATTGTTATAGTCGAGAAATTCCTGTTGTGCCTTTTCCATGACCTCCAGGGGTAGCATGGCAGGTCCGGCACCAAAATTGTAAACGCGTTTCATACTGGTTTCCTGAATTAAACCCTGCAGATGCAGGTGTAGGTATTTAAAGAACGGTAAGTTTAATTACATCATCGATATCGATGATTGCCTTGAGTGCTGCATCCGAGGGTGCGGAATCGAGATCGATTAAATTATAGGCAATCTGATCTCGGCTCTTGTTGAGCATATCAATCACATTGATATTCTGGTCAGCTAAAACCGACAGTATTTGCCCCAGCATCTTTGGTACATTTTTGTTGCTGATAGCCAGTCGAGTGCCGGGAGTTGCATCACCCGCACGATCCAGAAACAAGGAAGGAAAGTTTACCGAGTTCTTGATGTTGCCGTGCTCCAGAAAGTCCCGCAATTGATCTGCAGCCATGATGGCACAGTTTTCTTCAGCTTCTCTTGTGCTGGCTCCAATATGCGGCATGGTTATTACATCGTCGCGCTGCAATAATTCGGGACGCGGGAAGTCGCTGACGTAACGGCGCAGAGTGCCAGTTTCCAGAGCCTCTTGCAGGGCTTCAGCATCGACAATTTCATCTCTTGCAAAATTCAGCAGGCAAGTGCCAGGCCGCATAATCTGAAACATGCCCCGGTTAATCAAGCCACGAGTAGATTCGAGAACTGGTAAGTGCAGAGAAATAAAGTCGGAACTGGAAACCAGTGCAGACAGATTTTCAATGCGCTTGACCTGACTTGGTAAACGCCACGCGGCATCCACGGAAAGAGCAGGGTCGTAGCCCTGAACCTCCATGCCAAGACTAATCGCCATCTCAGCAACCATAGAGCCAATTGCGCCAAGACCGACGACGCCAAGGGTTTTGCCGGCAATTTCTGAACCGGCAAATCGCTTTTTCTCTTTTTCCATAATGGCAGAGAGCTCGGCATAATCCTTGATGCTGGTTTGTGTGGCGGCAAAATCGATGCCCTTGATGATGTCGCGTGAAGCAAGTAGCAGGCCGCAGAGCACCAGCTCTTTCACAGCATTGGCGTTGGCTCCTGGCGTGTTGAACACTACGACGCCCTGTTCGGTGCAGCTCTCGACGGGCACATTGTTCACGCCGGCACCAGCCCGGGCAATCGCTTTCAGATTGCCATTCACTGCCTGCGGGTCGAGTTTGTGGCTGCGTAACAAAATGGCGTCAGCATTTTCTACTTCGGGCCCTACCAGATAATCCTTTGAGCAAAAGCGATCCAGGCCTCGAGGTGAGATCTGGTTAAACGTCTGTATCCTGAACATGTTTCTTATCCTGCGGTCTGGCGAAGAGATGTGACCGGCGTTCCAGCCCTGTGCCGGGTGCTGAATTAGAGTAACCTGAAAGATTTATTCTTGCTGATTCAAAAGGGTTTGTCCGAAATCAACAAGCAAATCTTGCCGGGATTCCAGCAATTTTCAAAGCGGGCAATTATGTCGTGAATCCACCGGAACTTCCACCCGAATTCTGGTCTCTCTCGTGCCTGGTATTGCCGAGCAGGTCGACAAGTTATGATAGGCTGAAATTCAGGAATTCTGATGAACGAATTACAAGCATCGCTACCTTTCGATTTACCTACCCAGTCCGTGCCGGTACGGCGCATAGTCGGGCGTAATCCCGGGCCCATGACCGGCCCGGGTACCAATAGCTACCTTATAGGCAAGAATTCCTTATGCCTTGTGGATCCGGGTCCCAGGGACGCGATTCAGTTAGCGACCTTCTTGCAGGCTATTGGCGACGCTGAACTTAAATACATTCTTGTAACTCACACTCACCTTGATCATAGTCCCGGCTGTAAGGAGCTGCAGGCGGCGACGGGCGCCGAGCTCGTGGGAATTCAGGCCCCTGATATGCCAGGACACGACCGCGATTTCGCTCCCCAACAGATATGGCAGGACGGAGACACCATCGAAACGGGGGAGTACAGTATTCAACTTGTGCATACACCTGGGCACGTTTCCAACCATTTCTGCTATTTGTTGCTGGAAGAGGGTGTGCTTTTTACCGGCGACCATGTACTGGAAGGCACGACTCCAGTGATTCTGCCCCCTGATGGCAATATGGCAGATTATTTGAATGCATTGGAGCGCTTACAGCGGCTGGCACTACGATCGCTGGCGCCTGGACATGGGCTTCTAATGCTTGAGCCCATGAGAGAGATACAGCAGCTTATCGATCACCGCCTGCAGCGAGAAGCCAAAATTCTGAAAGGTCTGCGGTCACTGAAGGCCTGTGATGAAGCAACCCTGGTGCAGACAGTCTATGACGATGTTGATCCGGCACTCATACCTTGGGCTCTGAAGACGCAACTGGCGCATCTGCTCAAATTGCGTGCCGAAGGCATTGTTGAGCAGCGCGGGGAAATTTGGCGCATTGCCTCCCCTCATCAGGGCAGTCATGGCGGATAAAAGCTGGTATCTGTACATTATTTCCTGTGGCGATAGTAGTCTCTACACAGGCATTACACTGGATGTTGAACGTCGACTGCAAGAGCATCGTACAGGCAGGGGCTCGCGCTACTTACGTAGCCGGCTGCCTTTGAAATTAGTTTACCAGGTAGAGACACCCGGTAAATCTGAAGCGTTACAATTGGAGTATAAAGTTAAGCAACTAACGCGTGCGCAGAAGCTGGGACTGATCACTGCCCAGCCAAAGCTCAAGAAACTCTACAAAATTATTGAAGATGACTGACAATGACAAGTACCGCAGACTCAATCACGAATGAAGTAGAATCACATCCAGTTCGCATACCTGTGGGAATAAGTAGCTGCCTGGTCGGAGATCGCGTGCGTTATGACGGTGGCCACAAAGCGCACTCCTACATAACTCGCACTCTGGGACAGTATTTCGAGTTTCGGACTTTCTGTCCCGAGTTAGAAATAGGTTTGGGTGTTCCCCGTAAACCTATTCGCCTCACAAAACGTGAAGACAAAGTTATTCGATGTGTCGAGATAGGCAATCAGGAAGCTGACTACACGGACGCGCTGGCACATATCGCGGATGAGCAGCGTTCCTGGCACAAAACCCTTTGCGGATATATTCTCAAGAAAGATTCACCCAGTTGTGGCATGGAGCGAGTTAAAGTCTGGTCGGATGATATGCCGACCAGGGATGGCAACGGAATCTATTCCGCCGCATTGGCGAAGAATTTCCCATATCTGCCCATGGAGGAAGAAGGACGACTAGGGGATGCCGTGCTGCGAGAGAATTTTATCCAACGTGTTTTCGCCTTGTACCGCTGGCACCAGATGACGGACTCAGGCATAAGTGTTGGCAAGCTGGTTGATTTTCATGCCCGCCACAAACTGATTATTATGAGCCATGATCAAAATGGCTATCGCGAACTGGGCCGCTTGGTAGCGGCCACGGAGCGTGAATCGCTGGAGACGAATGCTGCGGCCTACCTGCTGAAGTTCATGCAAACCCTAAAAACACGAGCGACACGGGGCAACCATGTCAATGTGCTTCAACATATTCAGGGCTATCTGAAAAATCATCTGGATGCGGCCGACAAGCAGGAAATGCTGCAAACCATCGAGCGGTATCGTGTTGGTGAGATTCCCTTGATTGTGCCGATTACATTACTTAATCACTTTTTTCGCAAATTCCCCAACGACTATATTTCAAATTCCTGGTACATGAATCCCTACCCGGCTGAAATGAGCCTGCAAAATGAAATCTGAACTATTCCCATGATCGAAATCAAGACCATTGATCACGTTGTACTTCGCACCACGAAACTGGATGCCATGCTGGAGTTTTACTGTAATGTGCTCAATTGCGCAGTAGAACGAGAGTTGCCATCCGCAACCGGTCTCGTTCAGCTACGGGCTGGCAGCGCCCTGATTGATCTGGTTACTGTCGACAGCGAGTTGGGGAAGCTTGGTGGTAAGCCACCACAACAGGATGGGCGAAATGTGGATCATTTTTGCCTGACAATCGCCAGACAAACTGAAGAAGTAATTCTGGAATACCTGCAGGCAGCTGGAATTGATTGTGATGGGTTTGCTGAACGGTATGGCGCGGAAGGTTTCGGTAGATCAATCTATATTGAAGATCCCGAAGCGAATGTTGTTGAATTAAAACTGGACTAACTAGCGGTTTCCTAACTGGCCAGAGCTGGGTTTTTTTTAGCAGGTGCAATCTTGAAATTGGTAAAGCCGTAGATTACCGCGACGATTGGGCAAATGAGATTGAAGAAGCAGAATGGCAGATAGGCGAAAGTCGCAACTCCCAGAGTTCCGCTCATGTACGCACCGCAAGTGTTCCAGGGAATGAGCGGAGAGGTCATCGTTCCTGCGTCTTCCAGGCTACGAGAAAGATTTTTTACATCCAGATTGCGGTTTTCATACTCCATCTTGTACATCCGGCCCGGCAATACGATTGAAATGTATTGATCTGAGGTGATGATGTTGGCGCCGATACAGGTCAAAATCGTTGTGGCGATCAGGCTGCCCGTGCTGTGCACAAATGACAGTGCATAATTCACCAGCGTGTTGAGTAGTCCCGTGTAATCCATGACCGCGCCAAACACCATGGCGCAAAGAATAAGCCACACTGTGTTGAGCATTGAGCTCATGCCGCCCCGTGTCATCAGGTCATCAAGGGTTGTATTACCACTGTTCAGCACGAAGCCGTCATACAGTGTCATCCAGATTCCTTTGAAAAATCCCAGGAAAAGGTTGGGTGTCTCTCCTGCAAGATTGGTGATTGCGCTGGGCTGGAAAATCACCGCGAGTACGATCCCCACTACCGCACCGGTCAGGATTGTAGGAATAGGTGGCAACTTCTTGTTTGCCATAAACAGCAGTACAGCAACTGGCAGTAGCATCAGTGGATTAAGCGTGAAATTCTCACTCAATAGTTCCAGGGTGATCGCGAGGTCATCAGCATTGCTGGCACCGTCAATGTTAAATCCGAGAAACAGGTAAAGGACGAGGGCAATAATGATGCTGGGAATTGTAGTCCATACCATATGAGCAATGTGAGTAAACAGGTCAGTACCAGCAACAGCAGGCGCGAGATTGGTTGTCTCAGATAGTGGCGACATCTTGTCACCAAAATAGGCGCCGGAGATAATTGCGCCTGCAGTAATCTCTATAGACAAACCCATACCGGCTGCCGCGCCAATAAGTGCGATACCGACTGTGCCTGCAACAGTCCACGAGCTACCGATGCTGAGCGCGATAAGTCCGCAAATGATGCAGCTGGCGGCATAATAAATTGCCGGGTCGAGCATCAGCAGACTGTAGTAAATCATGGTTGGGACAGTGCCGGATAATATCCAGCTACCAATCAGCAGCCCAACACTGAACAAGATCAAGATCGGTTTTATTGCGATACCGATTCCTGAAACTATACTGGCTTCAATCTGCTCCCAAGTCAGGCCATTCCGCCAACCGACGATGGCAGCCACCATAGCGCCCACACAGAGAGCGATCTGATTCGGCCCATAGCTGGCGTCTTCACCAAACAGGTAAACGGAGAACGATAACAGACACACAAGCACGACAACGGGAAGAGTCGCCTGCAATATTGACGGTGAGGGTAATGCTGGATCGGAACTGCGCATTTTGTGTGACATTTACTGCGTCAGGAATTGGTCAGGTCCCAAGCATACGCGCAAGGCCGCTGTCATGTCTAATGCAGGCTGTAGCCCCGGGGCGCATGGGGCTGGGATTGGATATGGGGTATAATCCCGCCCTTACACCATACAATGGATTTTGGCCAATAGTTGAACAATTTTCGGAAAATGCTGGAATGCCCGATAGTCTGGGAAGTGACATGAGTAATATTGATCAGTACATGCTTGAGCTGGGCGCAAGAGCGCGAGCAGCATCGCGTGAGATTTGCGCTGCCTCGACGGCGCAGAAAAACAGCGCATTACTCGCAATAGCGAGTGATCTGGATGCATCGCGCCAGGAGCTAATGGCTGCCAATGCCAGGGATTTACAGGCAGGGAAAGCGAAAGGGCTCGAGGCCGCGTTGCTGGACCGGCTTGAACTGAACGAGGCGCGCATTGACCAGATGATAGCTGGCCTGCGGCAAGTGGCAACGCTGGATGATCCGGTAGGTGCCATCTCCGATCTCAAGTTTCGACCCAGTGGTATCCAGGTGGGTAGAATGCGCGTGCCAATTGGTGTTATCGGCATCATCTACGAGTCGCGACCCAACGTTACAATCGAGGCGGCCAGCCTGTGTCTGAAATCTGGCAATGCGACGATTTTGCGTGGTGGTTCTGAGGCAATTGAATCCAACCAGGCCATTGCGGCTTGTATTCGCAAGGGTCTCAAAGAAGCCGGGCTTGGTACAGACGTCGTGCAAGTGCTGGACCGTACCGATCGTGAGGCGGTTGGCAAGATGATTACGATGCCTGAATTTATCGATGTTATCGTTCCCAGGGGAGGCAAGGGCCTGATTGAGCGTATTTCCCGGGACGCCCGTGTGCCCGTGATCAAACATCTCGACGGCAATTGTCATATTTATATCGATGATCGGGCAGATCTGGAGAAAGCCCTGGCTGTCACAGTTAACGCCAAAACCCAACGCTACGGTACGTGCTGTACTCTAGAATCATTACTGGTGGCAAAATCTATCGCTGCAGAAGTACTTCCCCGGTTGCAAAAGGCGCTTGGCAAGCATCAGGTTGAACTACGTGGTTGTGAACAAACTCGACAGATACTCGATGGAGTAGTGGCGGCGACTGAGGAAGACTGGAGCGAGGAATATCTCGCGCCTATACTGTCCATCAAGGTAGTTGAAGATGTGGATGCCGCTATCTCGCATATCAATCAATATAGCTCTCAGCACACTGATTCCATCATTACTGAGGATCATACCCACGCACAGAAATTCCTGCGTCAGGTGGATTCGAGTTCAGTCATGATCAATGCTTCGACTCGCTTCGCCGATGGCTTTGAATATGGGCTTGGTGCGGAAATCGGAATTTCCACTGACAAGTTGCATGCGCGTGGGCCAGTCGGGCTCGAGGGACTGACTTCGCAGAAATATATTGTTCTTGGAGATGGCCACATTCGCCAATGATTGAGCGCTTGGGTGTCTTGGGTGGTATGTTTGATCCTGTTCACAGGGGGCATATCAAGGCTGCGCAATACGCGCTGGAAATTCTCAGGCTGGATCGCATCAGGCTCGTACCCTGTTACCTGCCAAACCATCGCGGTCCGGCCAGCGCGCCTGCTGAAGAACGATTGGAAATGTTGCGGTTGGCAACTGCTGGATTGCCGAATCTGGAAGTTGATGACATTGAAGTCACGCGGCGTGGAACCTCGTATACCGCTGATACCTTAAGTGCATACAAGGAAAGTCTTCCCGATGCCACACTGGTTTTTATCCTCGGCGCTGATGCGTATGCCGGATTTACCCAATGGCACAATTGGCAACACATTTTGGAGTTAGCTCATCTGGCACTGCTGGCTCGCGGCGAAGTGAAGGTACCTGAAAATGTAAGGCAGGAAACGCAATTCGAAACCCGGGTAGAAACAGACCAGCAAAAACTTTTCCAAAGTTCTGCCGGGAAGATATTTTTGGCGAATGGATTTAATTACGAGGCATCTTCAACTGACGTTCGCAATGCATTGCAGTCAGATGCGACAGAGATACCGGAACTGGATCCGTCAGTACGATGTTACATCAGCAGTAAATCACTTTATCACGCTTAAAGAATTAATTATCAAGGCGGTCAATTGAATAGCAAAGAACTTACGAAACTTGTTGTATCAGCATTGGAAGATGTAAAAGGACAGGCAATAGATTGCATAGATGTGCGCAAATTGACTGACATAACCGATTGCATGGTGATCGTTACTGGCACTTCCAGTACTCATCTAAAAGCATTGGCAGATTCAGTGCAGAAAAAACTCAAGGAAGCAAAGCAGGAAGTAGTCGGCGTTGAAGGTCGTCAGCAGTCCGAGTGGATACTGGTGGACGCAGGCGTGGTTGTTGTACACATTATGTTGGCGCAGGTACGTGTGCTTTATAACCTCGAAGAGCTGTGGAATTTCAGTAGCGCAGCGCAGGGTAAAAAAAGCACGTGAAAACCACGCTCGTTGCTGTAGGTACTCGCATGCCTGGTTGGGTTGAGGCGGGGACAGCTGAATACGAGAAGCGCATTGCGCGGGATTTAGGTTTTACAGTGCGGGAAGTAGCGGCGGCAAAGCGCCATAAATCTGGTGATACTGCGCGTTATATCCAGCAAGAAAGTGACAATTTGCTGGCGCAGGTAAACCAGGGTGATTTCGTGGTTGCCCTGGAAGTCGAGGGCAAACTCATAAGCACGGTTGAACTCGCCAATACTCTGGATCAGTTAAGACTCGATGGTCAGAACCTGACATTACTGGTGGGCGGTCCGGATGGGCTCAGCGATGATTGCAGAAAGCGTGCGAACGCCCAGTGGTCACTGTCGCGCATGACACTGCCGCACCCATTGGTGAGAGTGATTGTTGCCGAGCAGTTGTACCGGGCCTGGAGTTTCCTCAATGATCACCCGTATCACCGTGAGTAAGCTCTGAACTCATTGATTTTACATGAAAAACCTCTAAAAATCGGGGACGAAAAGCGTTACACTCAATCAGGATGGCTTACGGGCAACGCGCAGGTTCTTCAGGGACTTTCCGCGCAGCCGATGAAAAAAGAGAGCGCATACCAGACTAATTCTTAAAAGCAGGAAATTAATCACGCAGATGGCAGTTAAATGGCAGCTAAAGGACCATGAAGCAGAGCGCCGACTTTTCAACCGGCGGCTCATGGTTGCAGGTGTTTTTGTTTTCCTGCTGTTTGTTGCTCTTGTCCTGAAATTGGTGAATTTGCAAATTTACCAGTTTGAATATTTCTCTGCTCGTTCCGATGATAATCGACTGCACTCCCAATTTGTGCCCCCAGCTCGCGGTTTGATTTTTGATAGCAACGGTCGGCTTTTGGCAGACAATCAGCCTATTCACAACCTCACAGTAGTACGAGAGCATGTAGAGGATTTCGATGCTGCGTTTGAATTCCTTGGGTCTTTGATCGATTTGAGTGAAGAAGATATTGAGCAGTTTGAAACCCGCTCGCGTCGCTCTCGTGTGCCGTTCTCTTCTGTGCCGCTGAAGTTTGTTTTAAGTGAAGAAGAAAAGTCTCGCATTGCAGTAAACAGCCACAGACTGCCAGGATTTTCTATAGAGGCGCAGTTTGTGCGGCATTATCCACTTAACGAACTCACCGCGCATTCAATCGGTTATGTATCTGAAATCAATCGCGCGGAACTCGACAGCATGTCTGAGGAAGAGCGCGAGAATTATGGTGGAACCAACCACATAGGCAAGACCGGTATCGAGCGCACTTATGAAGATATTCTTCATGGCCAGGTTGGATTCGAGATTGTGGAGAAAAATAATCGCGGGCAGGTAATGCGAAGACTCGATCGTATTGATCCAGTTGCTGGTAAAAACCTGACACTACATCTGGATAGCCAGCTGCAAATTGCTGCGGAAGAAGCGCTGGGTGATTTGCGCGGAGCAGTCGTGGCCATAGATCCAGCCACTGGTGGTATTTTGGCGATAGTAAGCAAGCCGGGCTTCGACCCCAACCTTTTCGTTACTGGCATTAGCAGCCGCGATTACGGCGGACTTGTGAATGACACAGTGAATACGCCTTTGTTTGATCGTTCCACGAACCCTTACCCACCTGGTTCAACTGTCAAACCTTTTCTGGGTCTCGGTGGCTTGCATAACGGAATCGTGGATTACGATTATGAAATCGAAGATCCAGGGTTCTTCAGATTACCGAATGTCAGCTATCGCTGGGGTGATTGGACGCAGCGGACGCAGATTGGCGGTGGTCACGGCACCATCAATTTGCAGCGGGCGATATACCAGTCGTGTAATACCTTTTTTTATGAATTGGGCCACAAGATGGGAATCGATATGATTCACGGATTTATGGCGCAATTTGGGTTCGGAGAGAATTTTGCCCTGGATATTCCGTATGCTCGCACTGGCGTATTGCCCAGTAGGGAATGGAAGCGCCAGACCCAGGGTGAGCCATGGTATCCCGGCGATACTATCAATATTGCCATTGGTCAGAGCTTTATGTGGGTAACTCCATTACAGCTCGCTGCAGCTGTATCTATTGTCGCCAATCACGGAAAAGTTGTGCAACCTCGTATGCTTAAAGCAATTGACGGTCAAGCATATGAACCTGAACCGGACAATGTGATACCGGATGTCATATTGGAAGATCCGGACTACTGGCGATTTATTGAAGAAGCGATGACCATGGTGGTGCATCGACCATATAACGATAAGTTCAGGGATTACGGCACGGCTTATGCTTCGATAGCCCAGGCAGACCCGGACATGAGCTATAAGATGGCCGGTAAATCGGGAACCTCTCAGGTCGTCAGTATCGATCAAAGTGTTCGTCGTAGCGAAGATATCGAAGTATCAGATTTGAATCGAGACAATGGCTTATTCATGGCATTTGCTCCTGCCGATAACCCGCATATGAAACCCCAAATAGCGCTAGCGGTGTTTGTGGAAAATGGTGAGAGTGGCAGTAATATTGCCGGGCCCATAGCCAAGCAAATTATCGATGCGTATTTGATCGATATTCGCAAGATTGATTTTTCGGCTTCGGAAGTCAGCGCCGATCCGCTCATTAGTCAAAGATGAATTCCAGGGATTTTATTAGACAGTCTGGCGGATTAGAGGCGCCGTCCAGTCGTGCAGCCTCTATTCTGCGTATGATCCATACCGATCCACCGTTACTGGTTGGCATCATCATTCTTTGTGCATTTGGATTGCTGGTGCTGTTCAGCGCCAGTGATGCTGACTTGTCTATTATTCGGCGCCAGGCCATGGCCATGATGGCGGGGCTGGTGGTTATGTTTACGGTATCGCAATTCAACGTGCAGTTTATTCGCAGTTGGTCGGTCAGTATGTATGTTGGAGGACTGGCAATTCTGCTATTGGTTCTTTTTATCGGCGTCGAAGAAAATGGCGCACAGAGTTGGCTGGATCTTCCCGGACTGCCCAGTTTTCAGCCTTCCGAGCTCATGAAGTTTATCGTACCCGCTTTATTGGCCTGGTATTTGGCCAGCAGGCCATTACCACCAAGATTCAAACACCTGTTCTGGTCGCTGGTATTGATCATCGTGCCCGTCGCAATGATCGTACTGCAAAACGATATGGGTACTGCCCTGATGGTCGCCATGTCAGGTATTTTTGTGGTCATGCTGGCAGGCTTACGCTGGCGTATTGTTGTTGCCGGTGTCGTAACTGTATTGCTGGCTTCCCCAGCCTGGTATCTCTTTTTGGCCCAGGAGCACCAGAAAAATCGCATCCTGACATTCTTCAATCCTTACCGTGACCCCACCGGTGCTGGTTACAATATTATTCAGTCACAGATCGCTATTGGTTCCGGCGGAATCTATGGCAAGGGTTATCAGGAGGGTGCGCAGTCCCACCTGGATTTCATACCGGAAAGCAATACGGATTTCATACTCGCTGTGCTGGCTGAAGAGTTTGGTCTGCTGGGCGTGTTATTTCTTATTTGCCTGTACCTGTTTGTCCTGGCTCGAGGTTTTTATATTGCCTATTCCGCCAGTGATATGTTTAGCCGACTGTTGGCAGGTAGTATAACGCTGACATTTTTCCTCTATGTGTTTGTCAATATGGCGATGGTATCTGGCTTGTTACCGGTAATCGGATTGCCGTTGCCATTGATCAGTAGAGGCGGGACATCAGTAGTCACCCTATTTATCGGTTTTGGCCTGCTCATGTCGATTCATACTCATGCACGGCCGAGAATTACCTAACTTATTGAAATATAATAAGTAAATAACATTCTCATCACATCGGCAGGCACTTGTGAGCAGATTTGTGGACTATTTTTCCTTCCCTGCTGGGTCTAATAGTTAAAATAATGTGGGAATTGGACGTTATTTAAGGGCAGTGTGTGCGCATAACTACCTGTAATTACTGGATTCACGAGTAACAAACCATGCTCAGATCAATTCTGCTTCTACTTCTGATAGTGGTAATTGCTTCCTGCGCCAGCGCGCCGGTGACTTCACCAAACGCGGGACGGTATAGCATCAGCCAGGATCGTGCGCCAGATACCAGGGTTGATGTAGCAAACATCCCCGATGTGATTCCCGAGCCATTTACGCGAACTATGGCTGGCAACAGGAGCCCTTATAGTGTGCTGGGCCAAACCTATCACGTGATGGACTCGGAAGTGGGTTATAGCGAACGCGGGGTGGCATCCTGGTATGGTGAAAAATTCCACGGCCATAAGACTTCAAATGGCGAAATTTTCGATATGTACAAGTCCAGTGCCGCCCATAAATCATTGCCCATCCCGAGCTATTTACGCGTTACCAATCTCGACAATAATCGCAGTATCATTGTGCGCGTCAATGACAGGGGGCCTTTTCACGGCAATAGAATTGTAGATCTTTCCTACGCCGCTGCGCTCAAGCTTGGTTACGCAGATCGCGGCACGGCCCGGGTACAATTGGATGCGGTGTTACCCGATGGCGATACCGCCATGCCACAGCGCGCAGACACGATACTGCCAGCCCCCACAGGTGCGGCGGAAGAAACCCAGTTCCTGCAGGTTGGGGCTTTCTCCAGTTTGAGCTCGGCTCGCGCCATACAGGCAGAATTGCAACAACTGACAGAACATCCGGTCTTTATCAGATCTGTGGATGTACCCCGCGCCGGACTCGTACATCGGGTTCGAGTGGGGCCACTTTATGACGCGCACGATGTGCGCACCCTGAGCCAACGCGTGGTTGCTGCAAACCTGGGAAGTCCGTACACTGTTACCGAGTAACAAGCTTAGATTCTTATTCACCTGGCCATGCATTTCGCGTCGGGTTCCGGTTCCAGATCATCATCCCCGCGCCAGGCCACCTCGATTAAGCAAGATGGAATTACATATGTTTACAGGTAAATTCAGCCGATCCAGTAGCCAACTTAAATTGCTGGCAATCCTCTGTATTTTCGCTTTCACCAGCGCTCAGCAGGGCGTTGCGCAGTCCATAATCCCCCGCGCGCCAGACATTGCCGCAACGAGTTACATTCTGATGGATGCGGTCACAGGACACGTCATCATGGAGGGCAATGCTGATGAGCCGCTACCACCGGCCAGTCTGACCAAGATCATGACCTCCTATGTTGCCATGGAAGAAATCATTCAGGGCAATCTGGCTATGAACGACATCGTGCATGTGAGCGAGAAAGCCTGGCGCCATTCATGCTGTTCCGATGGTTCGAAGATGTACATCGAGGTGGGGACACAAGTCAGTGTTGAGGATCTGCTGAGAGGTATCATTATCCAGTCTGGCAACGATGCCAGTGTTGCTATCGCTGAACATATCGCAGGCAGTGAAGACGCGTTTGCTGACATGATGAATCAGTATGCTGAGGTGCTTGGTTTGCAAGACAGCTTCTTCATGAATTCACATGGATACGATGACGAGCTCTACTACAACACGATGTCCGCGCGGGACCTTGCGCTTCTGGCACAGGCAACCGTAATCCGGCACGCCCAGTTCTACCCAATGTATGCTGAACGCGAATTTACTTACAACGGGATACGTCAGCCAAATCGCAATTCCTTGCTGTTTCGTGACCGCAATGTTGACGGTCTCAAAACAGGCTGGACTGATGACGCGGGATACTGTCTCGTTGCCTCAGCCGAGAGAGACGGGATGCGCCTGATTGCGGTCGTGATGGGCACAGCCAGCGAGGAAGCGCGAGCAGTTGAGACCCAGAAATTATTAACCTACGGATTTCGCTATTACGAAACTCACAAGCTCTATAATGCCAACCAGGTGATCACTAATGTACCAGTGTGGTCCGGGGCGCAAAACTCTGTAGATCTCGGCATCACTGAGGAAGTGTTTATCACCATCCCGCGAGGTCAGGCTGATGCCATGTCAGCGACTATCGATATCCCCGAAACTATACGCGCTCCATTGAACAATGGGCAAATCATGGGGGTCGTAAACGTGACCCTGAATGACAACATGATGTATCAGGGTGATGTGATTACCTTGCAAGAGGTCGAGCAGGGCGGCATTCTGAAGCGGTTTGTTGATTGGATCACCTTGATGTTCAGTGGCTGGTTTTCAGAGTAATTGTATCCATATGGATTCCAGCACAACAGATCCTGAAGCTCCTCGCATTGATTTTCCCTGCCTGTATCCAATCAAAATAATCGGCAGGGCCAGTGCTGATTTCGAATCTACTGTGGTGGGTGTCGTTGAGCGCCATACCGGCAAAATCAGTGATGACCTTATCAAACACCAGACCAGTAAGAACGATAATTACATTTCGGTTACTGTGACAATCGCAGCTACCGGAGAAGAACAGTTGCGGCATATCTTTGAAGAACTCAAGACAGTACCAGAAGTTAAAATGGTGCTCTGAGTGTGCTGCTAACTGATTACAAATGGTTTGATGCTCCCCAGCCTGAATCTTCGGTCAGATTGCCCAAGCTGACTGTCAGGCGGCTTGGTCTGCAGGACTACCAACCTCTGTACAAATCCATGCGCTATCTCGTTGAGCATGCTGACGATACGCGCAACGATGAAATCTGGCTGCTCAGCCACAAACCCGTATTTACGCAGGGGCAGGCAGGCAAACCGGAACATATTCATAATCCTGGCTGTATTCCGGTGGTTCAAATAGATAGGGGGGGTCAGGTAACCTACCATGGACCCGGCCAGCTCGTGGTTTATTTGTTGTTAAACGTCAAACGTCGCAAGTTTGGCGTGAGGGATCTTGTTAGCCTCATAGAAGAAGCAATAACAGCGACATTGACAGATCTCGGCATTGCAAGCTGCACTCGCCAGGGGGCTCCCGGTGTATACGTGAATGATGCTAAAATCGCGGCATTGGGATTGCGCATTAAAAATGGGTGGAGTTATCACGGCCTGGCCCTCAATGTACGAATGGATCTGCAACCGTTTGAACTGATTGACCCTTGCGGCTACGAGGGTTTGGCAGTCACGCAGATCGCAGATTTGGTAGACAGCGAAACTCTACTGTTACAGGACGTAAGCAAATTACTCTGCGACCAATTGTTGATCCGGCTGGGATATCAGATGTATTACAAGCAGTAGCCTCCGATTCATTGGCTCAGGTACTCGAATCAGGATTAAGCATCAAATGACAGAATCAGTGACAAGCCGTAAACGCCGCAACGTTCTCGTAGAGGGCGAAAAATTGCGTGGTGCAGAAAAAGTGCGTCGCATTCCTGTCAAAGTTATTCCCACTGATGAATTGCCAACCAAGCCTGACTGGATTCGTGTCAGGATTCCTGCTGCACCCCGGGTGAAGCACATCAAGCAGAAACTGAGGGAGCATAAACTGGCCTCGGTGTGTGAAGAAGCCTCCTGCCCAAATCTGGGTGAGTGTTTCAGTAATGGCACGGCCACGTTCATGATAATGGGTGAAATTTGTACCCGCCGTTGTCCCTTCTGCGACGTTGCCCATGGTAAACCCAAACCGCTGGATGAAAATGAACCAAGAGAGTTGGCAGAGGCCATCAGTGAAATGGGTCTCAGCTACGTGGTCATCACTTCAGTTGACAGGGACGACCTGAAGGATAGCGGAGCACAACATTTTGCTAATTGCATTACAGAGACACGTAAAGCCAATCCGGCGATTCAGGTGGAAGTGTTGGTGCCAGATTTCCGCGGCCGTATGGAGATAGCGCTGGATATATTGCGTCACACACCACCCGATGTGTTTAATCACAATCTGGAAACCGTGCCGCGCTTATACCGCCAGGCCCGGCCAGGAGCGGATTACCATTGGTCTCTTGACCTACTGGCCCGTTACAAAGTAATTCAGCCAGAAGTAATGACCAAGTCCGGTCTTATGTTGGGGCTCGGTGAGGAAATTGACGAAGTCAGACAAGTTATGCGCGACTTGCGTGAGCACAATGTCGATATGATAACGCTCGGCCAGTATCTGCAACCGAGTCGCGACCATCTCAAAGTGGAGCGCTTTGTGCACCCGGATGAATTTGCTGCGCTGCGAGAATTTGGCGAATCACTGGGGTTTTCTCATGTGGCCAGTGGTCCTCTGGTGCGCTCGTCCTATCATGCTGACAAACAGGCAAAGGGAGATACGGTTTCCTGAAGCAGTGATGGTTATCGGGTTCACACGATGAAGGAAAATTCTCGAGTCACTCTGCTTGCACTGTTTTCACTACCGGTCGGTCTTTCACTTTTATTTTTTGTCACAATTAAGCCAGTTCAGTTTGGCTTCCTCGACCCGCTAATCCGCATGTCGTTGGTGCTTGCCGCTGTTCTGACTCTGCTGATTGCTGTGTATCCATTGGCGTCGGCTTTTAGCAAAAAGCCGGTAACATACCTTCTGACTATTGGCCTGCCTACATTATTACCTGTTGTCTCCTACTACTATTTAATGCTTCAGGGTGACTCGGCCCGGGCGGTAAATGCTACCCAACTACAGAGCGACCTGATCACCGATCGATCCAGTAACGGTATCATTGAAGTGGGATTCAGTTATCCGATTTATACCCCGACATTGCGCATCAAGAACAATGATCTGCATACACGCAGTGTCAACATATTCCTGCGGATGCGGGATGCGAATAATGAAAATTTGCTATTCAGGGCTGTGCGCGCCGATGTTCCCGGTTCACAATTGAGCGTTGAAGCCACAGTCAAAGGCATGCTGAGTAATAACTCCGGTTATTTGTATTCGCCGGTCGAGTTACCACCCGGCACAGCCATGACCGGTAGAGCGGTGTTTATTATCAGCAATCTTGATGATGGTACTACCTTCACCGAAGCCCTTGGACGTGCCTATCAAGCAAGTTTCGAATTGCGCGACCCTGATTCTGGCGATCTGGTGGATGAATTTCCGCTCGAGTTCTTGTAGAGACTGCGAGTCACCCCAACTGTTGCCTTCCATCACCGGCTCGTTTAACCTGAATTGGCCATGCCAATAATAACAGGATAAATCGCATGCACACTCTCAAGTACTTGATGACTTCGCTTGTCTCCGCTGCTTTATTTATACAAACTGCCGCGGTAGATGTTAGCGCTGCCGAAGATGAATTCGCCGGTCAACGCATAGTTCATTTGCTGGATGAGCCGCGGCATCGCACAGTATATAAAGATGGCGAGCTGAATTTACTCGACGTACAAATAAATCCGGGTGACCTTTCTTTCCCCCATACACATACCGATGCGATTTTACTGACCTATATCAGCACGCGCGAAGGCCCGCAATTCGGTCGGGTAGCGGCGGTGACCGATTATGCTACTGAAGCTTATACTCATGAAGTGGGCAATGCAGGGCCAGGGTTACTTCGAATACTCGCCCTTAATCATTCAGGCTCGGGTATTGCAGATTTGACGGTTGACCGACCGGACGGCGTGGAACAGCTACCGCAGCTGGAGAATCCCTGGTTTCGTTCTTACCGGTTCACTATTGCGCCCGGAGGGGAAATACCATTGCAGACACATGCAAACCCCGCCGTGATAGTGCAGGCCACCGAGGGCATCGTACATGTTTCCCGCCCCGATGGTATTACTGCGGAGCTAGCCGCAATGGGTGAGTGGGAATGGCGTGCGGCAGGCGTTGCTTTTAGCTTGCGCAATCCTGGTACCGAACCGGTTGAGGTGGTTGTAAACGAGGCACGGCGCTGAGGTTAAACTACCGATGAGTCCACACCCAGGGTTGGTGGTTGCCAGTCTTTAGCCAGCGTAACTACGACAAGAAGGCCAGAGCCCAGGGCCCATACCAAAAGCGATACAAGCATCATGGCTGGCGCCGCTATCAGCCATGCATACAACGGCAACAACCCAAGTCGCAATAATTCCAGTACCACGACAAAACGTCGGGATTCCAGCCAGGCACCATGCGTGTAAAAACTTAGTACCAGAAAGGCTACTGCGGCTGCAGTTACCGGGTAGCTCAGGTTTTGATAATTGAGTAACAGGTAAAGGCTGATTCCGACTGTGACAAAGAATTGCCAAAGACAATATTGTTTGTGGGCTGAGTGCAACGCTGGGTCATATCTACTGGTCAAATCAACATCGGCCTGCTTTAGTTTACATTTTGTTCTTTGGGATTCCGGCTGCCAGCCTGGCGGTTTGAACCAGATTTTGAATTTGTTTGATAACCCGGGGGCGTGCAGACTGTCCAATATGAGGCGCCAGTACACATGCACATTGGCCCAGATTGGATTCCAGCTATTCAGGGGTTTGCGCAGCCCAAACACAACTGGCTCTTCATCCAGTTCATCCTGAAAGCTTCCGAAGATTCTGTCCCATATAATGAAAACTCCGCCGTAGTTACGATCCACATACATCTTGTTACGCGCATGATGTACTCGATGATTGGATGGTGTAACAAACAACCATTCGACAGGTCCGAGTTTGGGCACATGCTCTGTGTGGACCCAAAACTGGTATATCAGGTTAAGGCTTACTACGGTGAATAGAATTTCAGCCGGATATCCCAGAAAGAAAAACGGCAAATAAAACAGAAACCCATAAAAGTCGATACTCGTTTGGCGCAAGGCAGTGCCAAGATTAAAATCCTCGCTCTGATGGTGAGCAACGTGAGAACCCCAAAAGATGGCCATTTCATGACCTAGTCTGTGCTTCCAGTAATAGGCCAGGTCATACAGTACAAAACAGCTTACCCACACCCAAATGCTCGTGTCTGGCAGTTGGGTGAGTTGGTAGTTGGCCACTATCCATTCATAGATAAGGCCTGAGAATCCCAGTATGACCAATCCCTGCAGTCGACTGATACTGCCCAATGACAGGCTATTGATTGTGTCATTGATACGATAGGTATTGCGGCCACGTGCGAAGCCGTAGAGAAATTCCAGCAGTATCAGCAGGAAAAAGAAGGGGATCGCATAAAGAATCAGGTTCATGAGCTATTTTTACTCTGGGTTGGGTGTGCTGACAGTTTAATCGGTTCACCTCGCACTGCAAATAAAGCTATCATCCAAGGCTCGGAGTAATCAACTCGTGAATTTTGGGGAAATCCAGATGAGTTATAGAAAATTTCTGTTGGCTGCTCTCATTGCTGTCTGCGGTGGGCAATCCTTCGTTTTGGCGCAAGGGATCGAACAGACCAAGGGCAACTTCTAGGACAAGTTTCGCCAACTGGATGAGGTGCTGCCAACTGCAAACGTATATCGCACTGCAGGTGGGCAACCGGGCCACGAATACTGGCAGCAGGAAGTGGATTACGAAATTGATGTCACACTCGATGAATCAAATCAGCGCCTGCTGGGTGTCGAAGCAATCAACTACCAGAATAATTCTCCTGACACGCTAAGATACCTGTGGCTGCAACTGGATCAGAATCGCTTTCGCAATGATTCCATCGCCGAAATGAGCCGAACTTTCAACGGGGCAAGCCCGGAACCCGGCAATCCTGCTCGCATAAGTCTGGATCAGTTGCGCGCAATGCAATATATGGAAGATGCAGATCTGGGATACCAGATTAACTCTGTAACGACGGCTGGTGGGGCACCCCTGCAATACACCATAGTGGGCACGCTGATGCGAGTCGATCTCGCAGAGCCACTCGAGTCAGGGGACGACGTGGAGTTCGTAGTGGACTATGCCTATAACATCGTCGATGGCAATGTGCTGTTTCCGCGTGGCGGCTACGAGTACTTTCCTGATGATGAAAACCCTGACGGCAATTATATCTTTGCGATCTCCCAGTGGTTCCCACGCCTCGTTGCCTACACGGACTATGAAGGCTGGACCAACGAGGAGTTTTTGGGCTCTGGAGAGTTCACCCTGGAGTTTGGCGATTATGAGGTGGACATTACCGTGCCCGCCGATCACGTTGTATCTTCAACTGGAGAGTTGCAGAATCCCGGGCAGGTGCTGACATCTGAACAAAGGCAGCGATTGGAAGAGGCTGAGACCGCCGACCGTCCTGTATATATCGTTTCACCCGAAGAAGCACTCGCCAACGAAGCAGAAGGAACGGAAGACACACGTACCTGGCGTTTCTCTGCAGAAAACGTGAGGGATTTTGCCTGGGCTTCATCGCGCAAATTCATTTGGGATGCAAAAGGTTATAGACAGGAAGGTGCCGATCAGGAACTGGTCATGGCAATGTCTTTCTATCCGAAAGAAGGTGGAACATTGTGGTTCGACTACTCTACTGAAGTGGTTATACACACTCTGGAGGTGTACAGCCGATTCTCCTTTGATTTTCCATATCCTACTGCACAGTCGGTCAGTGCGGGCTTTGTCGGAGGCATGGAATATCCCATGATAACTTTCAACGGGCCGCGTACCACTTTGCAGGATGACGGATCGCGTACTTATTCACTTGCCGAGAAACGTTTCCTCATCGGCGTAATTATTCACGAAATTGGCCATTTTTACTTTCCCATGATTGTTAATTCAGATGAGCGGCAATGGACCTGGATGGATGAAGGGATCAATAGTTATCTGGATTCTGTTGCTGGGCGCGAATGGGATGCGGAAATTCCATGGGGTGTAGAGCCACGCGACATTGTCGATTACATGAAATCCCAGAACCAGGTGCCGATCATGACCCAATCGGACAGCGTACTGCGTTTGGGTCCGAATGCCTACTCAAAGCCTGCGACTGCGTTCAATATATTGCGCGAAACCATCATGGGGCGTGAGCTGTTCGATTTTGCATTCAAACAATATTCACAGGAATGGCAATTCAAGCGACCGACTCCCGCTGATTTTTTCAGAACAATGGAAGAGGCGTCGGGGATCGACCTGGATTGGTTCTGGCGCGGCTGGTTTTATACAACTGACCATGTCGATATTGCGCTGGACAGCATATATGAGATGACCATGGATACGGAGAATCCGGATATCGATTTCGCACGCCAGAGGGAGATAGAAAAAGCATTACCTCCCTCAGTATTTGTTGAAGCCAATCGCGATGCGGGCATGCAGACCTGGGTTGAGCGCAATCTCGATGTGCGGGATTTCTATGACGAGAATGACCAGTTTACTGTCACCAACGTTGAGCGTAATCGCTACAATAACTTCCTGAACGGGCTCGAGGGATGGGAAAGAGAGACGCTCGACAGAGCGATTGATGAAAACCTGAATTACTACATTCTCGAGTTTTCCAATGTTGGCGGCCTGGTCATGCCGATCATTCTGTCTGTGTCCTAAGCAGATGGTAGCTCTGAGCGTATTACTTACCCGGCTGAGATATGGCGCCGGTCACCCCACGCTGTGAAGAAATTGCTCGTGACGGAACAAGAAATCACGGGTGTGGTTGTCGACCCGCTCCAGGAAACCGCAGATGTTGATATAGAGAACAACTTCTACCCACGTAGAATTATCCCTTCGCGCATTGAAAGCTTTAAATCTGAAGGCGGCGGCGGACTTATCAATCGCGATATCATGCAGGATATTAAAGCGGAATTGGACACTGATGATGAAGAGGATGAGGAGTAATTCCAGGATAATGCCATTGCGATTTTTTCTGGTGTGCGTTTTGCTGGTGGTCATTCAACCTGGCAACGCACACCAACAAAAATCTGCAATTACCAGAATTCTCTTTAATTCCAACAGTGGAAACCTGGAGATCATGCACAGGTTTTTTGTGCATGATGCCGAGCACGCCGCCGGGCTAATTCTTGGAGAAGAGCAGGATCTGCTTGAATCTGTTGAATCACGTGAACTGTTCAGCAGTTATGTAATAAACAGATTTGCCGTAACTATCGATAATGCTGCTACACCGCTGCAACTGGATTATGTTGGGGCTGAAGTCGATGGTCAGTATCTGTGGGTATATCAGGAAATTGCGCTGCCTGCAGATGTAAAGGGTCTGACTATTGTGCAGGTGGCATTGCATGATGTGTGGCCAGATCAGTCAAACCTGGTCAATATTGAGCGAGCGGGGCAAGTATATTCTCTGGAGTTTGTTAACCCTACTGCTGAGCAGCATATTGAATTGCAGCAAAATTCCGCCGCTGACTAGCTATTACTATTCGTTCAGGGACGTGCCGAATCCGTAATACTCTGCGATCGCCAATCCAGCAGCAACGCTGGTAAAAGGGTCGTGTTCAACTACCTTACCCGGAAAGCGTGCATCCAGAATTCTCCTCACGGCCGGGATCAAAGAAGAGCCACCAGTGCGTATCACAAGTCCTATCTCAGAGCTTTGTAATCCGGCAGTTTGCAGGACATCGCTTACAGCAGTGGCGAAGTCATCCAACAGGCCGTCGATTATCGCTTCGAATTCGCTACGCGAAACAGTCAGCTCAATGTCGAGTTCTGGAATGTCCAAAACTGCCGAGTCGTTTTCTGATAGCTGCACTTTGAGTTGCCTTAGCGACTGAAACACAAGATGACTATAGTTGTTTTTAATCAGGTCATACAGGCGCTGAAATTTAACTGCAGCGGTATCGCCCACCTGAATCCTCTGCATAAGCGGATAGGTATATTGATTCTGATTGAGCATGTAACTGATTGCCCAATTCAGCAGCAGTTCTTCATATTCCTCAAACGGAAACAGGGTTTCAATTTCACGATCTTCGCCCGCACGGCGCCAGCGTTCCCCCTTGCCGAGGAGAGGGAACAATAAACGTCGAAACAGCAATTGGTCAATGTGATCACCACCCAACCCAATTCCATGCGTGGCGATAAGCTTGAATTCGGTGTCTTTTCTGCTGATTACGCAAAGGTCAAGTGTGCCCCCACCGAAATCAACGGCAAGCAGGGTTTGTTCCGACACGCTGGGAAAACTATGGATATAACTCAAAGCTGCCGCTATAGGTTCGGGATAAAAGCTTTGTTGGGAAAATTCTGCGTAGCCATAGGCTTCAGAGAGAAAATTCAAAGCGGTGCGATTACGATCGGGCGCCTTGCCTTCAAAATTTACAGGATGGCCTATGCAGACATGATCCGCGCTTGCAGGGGCTGGAGAGGTGTTTCCCAGAGCCTGTATTATAGATTTGTGGATACGAATCAGCTGCGGGGTAATCAATGCAACCAGTCGAAATGCGCGCTGAAATACCATGATCCTCTGATTATCAGTAGTCCCTAACAAGCGTTTGATGCCAAGAAATAGACGCCCGGGTTGCCCTCCATCGATGAATGACTGACCATAAATTCGATCGGTAGACGCTGCTTCCGGCAAGCCGTGATCACCAATCTGCCCAGTTGTGCTGCGTCCTTCGCCAAGAAGCTCTGCGCTCAGTTCTACGGTACGCCCCACATTGCTCTGGACATACTCATTAATGGCTTGCTTACCGGTTTCAATCTTGTAATTACGATCCACATAGGTGGCAGAAGGCATTACCGGGTTATCAATTTCCAGATTCAACACAGTCACTCTGGAGCCGTCATAGATTGCTGCAACACTGTTGCTAGTGCCGTAGTCAACCCCGACTCCGGGGTCAGATGGTGGTTTTTGCGTTGGTATTTCGTTCATAAAACTTATATGACTTTATCTACTTCTATTACTGAACGAGAGGACAAAAATAATATTGATGATTCTGTGACGCAGCGGAGTGTTATACCACACCCCGAAATATCGACTCCAGCGATTATTGCGTCTCAAGTCATGGATCTCAGGAGGGCGAGGCCATGTGGGCTTTCAGGGCCGATTCACAGCCGTCATAGTTGAATATTTTACGTCTTTAACCTATGCTCCCCGGCTTGAATATATGCAGGTCTTACGGAATTAGCACAGGAAAATCCATGATTTTGATCAGGCAGCGCATTATAGAGGTGGCAATCTCCTGCTGGTTGTTCACAGTTATAATATTTTCGGCCAATGTGGTACAGGCTGGCACTATAGTGCGAGTCAGCACAAGTGTAGGGGATTACTCAATTGAATTGCTTGACGAAATTGCCCCGACGACAGTGCAAAATTTTCTCAATTACGTCAATCGCAATGACTATAACGGTACCTACCTGCATCGGGTAGAGAATAATTTTGTAGTCCAGGGCGGCGGCTACCGATTTCAGCTATTCGTCGGGCCTATTGACGTACCCTCAGACCCCCCAATTGTAAATGAGTTTAACGTCTCGAATACGCGCGGCACCGTGGCCATGGCCAAATTGGAAGGTAATCCGGATAGTGCCACAAACCAGTGGTTTGTTAATCTGGCCGACAATAGTGCCAACCTTGATGTGAGCAATAGCGGATTTACGGTATTTGGTACGGTGCTAGGGGATGGTATGGCCGTACTGGATGCTATTGATGCCCTACCTACTGTAAATTTGGGAGTAAAAGCCTCCAATGCGCCGTACGTGACTGAGTCATACAACAACCCTCTGGATTTCGTTTACCAGAACGTAGAAGTAGTCAAGCGATTCAGTTCCGCACTGCATGTGTTTGAAAGCGAAACTGGATTGCTGATTGCCGCAGTTGAGGTCGATGATACAGACATCATTCACTTGAATTTCAATATTGTCCCTTCCGAATCTGATGTGATTATCCAGGCCAATCCAGAGAGTGTTATTCCGCGGCTGGAAACTGACGGACTTGCGACGTACTCAAGCAGTGATCAGCGATTCCGGATTCCTGCACTGGAAGTGAACCTGGGTGGCAGTGTCAGTGAGATCCAGAACGTTGTATTCGTGCTAAGTGATGCTGAGAAGTTGCAGTTCACACTGGAGTCCTGGGAAAGCGAGTGACAGATCAATCCATCTTGAGGGTTTATCCCTTACAGGAAGCACCCACGATGTATAACGGCAAAGGGGTATAGTTCATGGCGGCTGCCAGAGGTGAATTCTCGTCCCGTTTTGGCTTCCTCATGGCGGCATCCGGCTCGGCTGTAGGGCTGGGAAATATCTGGGGTTTTCCCACCAATGCTGCTTCAAATGGTGGAGCGGCGTTTCTCTTCACTTATCTGATATTGGCATTTGCGCTGGCATACCCCGCATTGATGGCAGAGCTCATCATTGGGCGCCATGCCCGGGCTAATGCCATCACCGCGTTAAGGTCAATCGCTTCGGGCCCGCGCACACGCCTGTTAGCTCTATTCGTGGGTTTTGCTGGCATCATAACAGTCAGCCTGATCCTGAGTTTCTATGCCATTGTCAGCGGTTGGATGATCGCGTATTTCCTCGATCCTCTTGCGAGGATAGTACAAATGGATGGCTTCGCCAGCTGGCTGACGCAGGATGCAGTAGCACGTAACGCAATTTTTGTTGTGGTTTTTATGTACATGACTATCTACATCATACGAGCCGGAGTGAAAGATGGTATAGAGCGATGGGCGTCTCGCCTGATGCCGTCTCTTATTTTTATTCTGGTGTTGCTGATTGGCTATGTTTTTACATTGCCAGGCGCAATGGAAGGATTGCGTAACTACCTGTTACCTGATTTTAGTCGTGTGGCTGACCCACAATTGCTGGTCGATGCCATGGGGCAGGCATTCTTTTCCCTCTCTCTTGGCGTGGGCACCATGCTGATATACGGGTCCTACATCAGTAAGGAGGAAAACCTTCCTACTGTTGGCACGCTCGTGGCGCTGCTGGATGTGGGTATCGCCGTATTAGCGGGGCTGCTTATCCTGCCAGCCATGTATGTAGCCCTGGGCGCAGGTGTGCAAATTTTTGATGCAAATGGTGGTTTAATTGCCGGACCTGGATTGATCGTGTCAGTTTTACCAGAGCTATTTAACAATATGGGAACTGTGGGCGTATTTGTCGCGCTTGCCTTCTTTTTACTGATGACTATTGCGTCCTTGACGTCTTCAATCTCAATGCTTGAGGTGCCAGTTGCTTACGCAGTCGAACACCACAAGGTAGAGCGGCCCAGGGCGGCGCTTATCATCGGGGCCATTATTACCCTGATTTCGCTCATCATTGTTTTTAATTTTGATCAGCTATTTGATCTTGTGGTGACTGTCACAACTGAGATGAGTCAGCCATTGCTGGGGTTGTTCTTCTGTATATTTGCGGCCTGGATATGGCAACGGAATGAGGTATTGCAGGAAATAAAGCAAGGTAGTGCTAATGCTGAAAATGGTTTGTTCTGGAAAATCTGGCCATTTTATATCAAGTTCATCTGCCCGATTGCGATACTGATAGTCTACTTTCAATAGCTACCCGGCAAGCAATGCCTCCACAAAAGAACTTATTTCCGATTCAGTATTGAAGTAATGTACAGAGGCGCGACACGCAGCGCCAATATTTGACTCAGCCATTTCCAAAACTGCGTTACCAGGCCTGGCAATAGAAATATTCATGCTTTTTTGGCGCAGGCGACGCTGGACCTTCTCGGAATCTTCATTTGGCTTGATAAATGTCACGATGCCTGAGTAATCGTCAGAGCGCTCCAGCATTTGCATGCCGCCTTCACGAAGTTGCCCATGCAGGCTTGTTGCAAGCTGCTGAATTCTTTCGGTAATGTGCGTAATGCCTACATCCATTGCGTATTCTGCAGCCATGCCGAGTGCCAATTTTCCTGCCACAAATGTTTCCCAGTTTTCGAAGCGCCGTGCGTCATGACGAATCTCATATTCCTGCCTGTTAATCCATTTGGCAGAATGCAGATCAATCATGGCAGGTTGTAGCTCCCGGGTAGAATGCTGATTCGCATATAAAAATCCGGTGCCGCGTGGCCCGCGCAAATATTTACGGCCACTTCCGCATAAGAAATCACATTGCAGCTGTGTTACTTCAATAGGCAATTGCCCCACTGACTGGCAGGCATCGACTATGTAGAACAGTTCATATTCACCACAAATTTCACCCACCGCAATTACCGGTTGTATGTCACCCCGATGGCTCGGCACGTGAGTCAAGCAGACTGCGCGAGTGCGAGATGAAATTATTTTGGGCAGGACTTCCAAATCGACTTGTCCGTTACTGTCGCTTGGTATGGTTTTTACTTTGATACCGAGTCGACTGGACAAGTGCAGGAGCGCGAGGTAGTTGCTGGCATATTCCATTTCGCCAGTCAGCACTTCATCCCCTTCCTTTAAAGGTAAAGACTGCATCGCGAGCTGCCAGGCAACCGTTGAATTTTCGACAATAGCGATTTCATCTGTTTCAGCCCCTAACAGCGAAGCGATCGCGTTATAACTGCGTTCGATTCTGGTGTGCTCCTGCGCCGCCGCCTCGTATCCACCAACTGCCTGCTCCAAATGCAGGAACGCCAGCATCTCTGCATAAATGGAGTCGGGCATAAGCGAGCAACCTGCATTGTTAAGATGCAGTATTTGACTGCAACTCTTGCAATCTGCGCGAATGATATCGATATCGAGCAAGCCGGAAGTCCTCTATTGGCAGTAGGCAGCGGTGATGATAATAGCAAACGTCTGTGATAACGTCCTGTAATCGATCCTGATGTGGGTAAAGCGGAGGGGAGTGATGATACAAGACAAAGCAAATAAAAGACTCGGTATTCTGGCTCTGCAGGGGCATGATTTAAAGCGTCGCCAATTTATCTCCAAATCATTGCTGCTTGGATGCGGCCTTGTCATTTTGCCAACTCTATCGCATGCAGCCGAAAGCAGCCCAAATCTGAATGGCAGTATCAAAGCGTTGACCTTCGATGTTTTTGGTACGGTAGTCGATTGGCGAGGATCGATAATTCGCGAAGGTCAATTGATATCCACGCGTAAGGGCCTTGCTATTGACTGGGGAGAGTTTGCCGACCGCTGGCGCGCCGGCTATGGTCCAGCGATGAATCGAGTGCGCACAGGAGAATTACCCTGGACCAAGATAGACGATCTACATCGTATGATACTTGATGATCTGGTTGTCGAATTTGGCCTTACCGGTTTGTCTGAAGCAGAATTACAGGACTTAAACCTAGCATGGCACAGGCTCAGCCCCTGGCCCGATGTGGTTGCTGGTTTATACCGCCTGAAGAGCCGCTATGTCATTACCACTTTGTCCAATGGCAATGTTTCCCTGCTGACCAATATGGCAAAGAATGCTGGCCTACCCTGGGATGCAGTGCTTTCGGCAGAACTGGCAGGGCATTACAAGCCCGATCCTGCAGCCTATCTCAAGGCGGCAGAACTGCTCAGCCTGAGCCCGCAAGAAGTGTTGATGGTGGCAGCACATCCGAGTGATCTGCGCGCAGCTGCACGCACTGGTATGCGCACGGCTTACGTTATGCGGCCATTGGAGCGCGGACCAGGGCGAAATGTCGTGAGGGATGAAGACGGGGAGTTCGATTTTAATGCCACCAGCTTTCTTGATCTCGCAGAGCAGTTGGGAGCGTAATCATGGCTGGCGTCGAACTGGATAAAAATACAAGCGAGCGGGTAGTGGTCAGGCTACAGGAGTATTTCCAATCAGAGCTTGATCAGGAACTGGCGCAATTCAATGCCATGTTTTTGCTGGAATTTTTCGCGGAGCACATTGGCTGTTACTACTATAATCAGGGTCTGGCAGATGCCCTGGCTTGTGTGGAGTCGAAACTGGAGGATGTCAGGCAGAGTGTCTATGAATTGGAGCAGTTTCCGCTCAATGCCAACGAGATAAAATAACTCTTAATTGGGGCGGGTACGAAGTGGCAGTCGTATATAAAATGCGCTGCCCTCATTCTGGCGAGACTCGAAGCTCAATTCACCGCCCAACTTTTCTACAATGCGCTTGACGATTACCAGACCCAGGCCTGTACCGCTTGTTTCACGCTCGTCATCGGGTTGATTTTGCACTTCTTCGCGAGCAAATTCCTTGAATACGTGGCGCTGTAACTCCTCGCTCATACCGCGGCCGGTATCCTGTATCACAATCTCCACCCCCAGACTGTGTTTGAAATAGATTGCTTTATAGCCAATCAGAATGCGGCCCTTGTCGGTAAACTTGATGGCATTTGATAACAAACTGAGGATGACGTGCTGTAGTCGTATGCGGTCGGTCTGTACCAGCAAGTTATTGGAGGTAAACTGTGCATGAAGTTCCAATCCTTTCTCCAGGGCGGGTGTTGTCATCAAGGATTTTGTCTCGTTCAGAAACTTGGCCAGCTCTATTGGTTCGATCCTTAGTTCAAAATTGCTCGATTCCAGTTCCGCCATTTCCAGCAGGTCTTTAATGATGTTCTCCAGCTGTCCACTACGGGAAATAACCGTGTCCAGGTGACGTCTCGTACCGGCATCAATATTACTGGATTGTGCAGCGAGAAGCCGCTTGGAGCTTGATAGTATGGAATGTACAGGTGTGAGGAATTCTCTGGAAACGTTTTGTAAAAAAATCCGCTTTTGCCCTGGACTCCATTCTCGCCTGCATCAGTTCCTGATTCTTGTTGCGGAGAAACTCCATAACAGATAGCAGTAGTAGAATAGCCGCGATAACAGACATTGATTCGGCAACGATCTGAAAAAATTCTGCGCGAGTGACAAGTGTTAGCTTCTGAACCAGGTAAACCGAATGAGCGATTATTATCATCAACAAGGAAAAAAAAGGTAAACCGCTGCCCTTGATCCTTGCAGTGCCGTGATGCCTGCCGTAAGGAGAACAGCGATGGCAATCAGGAATGCGATGATCATCATCGGAGCAACGGTACTGGCACCAATCGCTGAGAAAGGTGCCATACTGTAAAACAGGGCAGCAGGAAGCATGAGCCAGGCACAGCCACGCAAAATTTGCTTGAGTAGTTTTTTGCCAGGCATCTTGTAATCCAGCGAGATACCTATTTTGCAAATACTTGCTACCAGAATATTGGCAGCTAACATTGACACTCGTGTGTTGAATTCAGATGTCTCACCCCAGAACCAAACACGCCCCATGCCGGTTTGGCCCAGAAAGAACAGTATGGCCCCGCCAAAAAACATCAATGTGCCAATAAGGTTCTTGTCTTTGGTGAATGTGTAAATACCTGCACATACAACAAGGCAAACAATAAATAGCGCAAACAGGGCGCCCAGAAAAGCTTGATGGGCTTGTTGTTGCGTGCTGAGTTCCGGCAGTGTGGTTAGTTTAAGTGGAATTTCCACGCCTCCCCCTGAAGTCGCGCGCAGATAGATTTGAATATCCATTCTGGTGGAGCCAGCATTAAAAAGGATAACTGGAAATCGGTAAGGATAGTCGAGTGCCGAGTAAGGAATCGTATCTCCTGCTATGGAAGTTCTCACCAGCTCATTGTTTCGTACAAAGTAAAACTCAACTCTGTCGAGCACTGGTGCTTCGAGGCTCAGGAGCAGTGATTCGTCGCCGAGGTTTTCACCTTTCAGGTTTATGTGAAACCAGTGCGCGGAACCCGACATACCCAAAGTGGGAATATTTTGGGTAGAACGCTCCCAGGGCAAGTCCCCTGCAAGAATGTCTTCGATAGTCAGTGTTCTATCTGGATCTTCGAAGTGATCAAGATATGGCCCCAGACTGACAGGGAGCTGATTTCTGGAGACATTCAGCTCCGCACCCCGGGCATTTTCTGCGATCAGCAGTAACAGGCAGATGAGAAAAATCCAGAAGTAGCAGGTTATCCAACTGCTGTCAGAGGGCAAATATTTGGTTTGTGTCAAATCACTATCCAGAACGTGTTGAAGCTTTATATCGGAGGGGAGACATTATATGCCATCCATGGTTGAGAAAAGCGTAATTTTGATGATTTGAGGCTTATATCCCGGATTTTGTTGACTATTTCTCCGCAGCATGTGAAATTTTCCAACCCATTCAAATCAATTTGCACCGGGAGTCTCGCTATGGGTTTACTTCGCAAAGCCACCTTGACCACGTCCGCGCTGGTCCTGCTCGCTTGTTCTGAGCAGGAACCTGTTGCGCCACCCGTAGATTCAGATGCAGGTGCAGCGATAACCGAGGCCCAAGTAGTTGTGGAAAACCCATTCTTCGATCCCAGCCCGCTGTTTTTTAATTATCCCCAGTTCGATCGTATCGACAATGCACATTTCCTGCCTGCGTTCGAGCGAGGTATGGCCGAACAAGTGGCAGAGATTGAGGCTATCGCTTCGCAGACAGAGGCGCCTACCTTTGCCAATACAATTGTTCCACTTGAGCTGACCGGGCAGGTACTAAATCGCGTTTCACGTGTGTTTTTCAGCCTTTCTGGCGCCCACACCAATGACGCAATCAGAGCGCTGGAACAACAGTTGGCGCCGGAATTATCAGCCCATTATGACGATATTTTGCTGAATCCGGATTTATTTGCGCGCGTTTCAGCTTTACATGAGCAACGCAATGCGCTTGGTCTGGATGCAGAATCAATCCGTCTTCTGGAAAAGCACTATACCGATTTTGTGCGCGCCGGAGCGGCGTTGTCGCCATCAGAACAGACTCGATTGCGAGAGATCAATGCGCAATTGGCCTTGCTGGGCACGCAATTCAGCCAGAACGTACTCAGCGAAGTTAATGAAGTGGCGATCGTTGTGGATGACAGAGAAGCCCTGACCGGCATGAGCAACGCTATGATACAGGCGGCTGCAGACGAAGCTGAATCCAGAGACATGCCAGGCCAATATGTAGTGCCTTTGTTGAATACGAGTCAGCAACCGCCCCTGGCGGTGTTACAAAACCGCGAGCTGCGCGAACGGATTCTAACAACCTCTTTATCGCGAGGTAGCCGCGGGGGCGAATTTGACAACAGGGCAATCGTGTCTGATGTGCTTTCTTTGCGCGCTGAACGTGCACGCATGTTGGGTTATGAGAATCATGCGCAGTATATTCTGGAAGAGCAGACGGCGGGCACAGTTGCTGCAGTGAATCAGCGTCTTTCTGAATTGATTCCTCCTGCTGTAGCTAATGCCAGACAAGAGGCGGCAGATTTGCAGGAAATGATCGAGGCCGAAGGCTATGATTTTGAACTGCAGGCATGGGATTGGGATTTCTATGCAGACAAACTGCGAGCAGCACGATACGAGTTTGATGCAAATGAACTCAGACCTTATTTTGAACTTGATAACGTATTACAACGAGGCGTCTTCTACGCGGCCGAACGTTTGTATGGGATAACCTTTGAAGAGCGTTTCGACCTCCCTGTATATCAGGAAGATGTGCGTGTATTCGAAGTATTCGATTCTGTTGGCACGACGTTGGCAATATTCATTGCCGATTTTTATGCGCGTCCCACCAAGCGTGGTGGTGCCTGGATGAACTCTTATGTATCGCAAAATGATCTGCTGAATACACAACCGGTTGTAGCCAATCATCTGAATATTACAGAACCGCCAGCTGGTGAGCCGACACTACTGACCTACGATGAAGTTACCACCATGTTCCATGAGTTCGGACATGCCCTGCATGGCATGTTCTCCAATGTGCAGTATCCCTATTTTTCCGGCACGTCCGTACCGCGGGATTTTGTTGAGTATCCATCGCAAGTCAACGAGATGTGGGCTGATTGGCCTGAAGTGCTTGAAAACTACGCAGTGCATTATGAAACAGGTGAGCCGATGCCGCCTGAGTTACTGCAGCGTTTCGTTGCCACCCAACAGTTCAACCAGGGTTACGCGACAACAGAGTATCTGGCTGCCTCCCTCGTTGATCAGGCACTGCATCAACTGGGACCAGATGAGGTTCCCACAGCAGATGAGTTGATGAGCTTTGAGGCGCAGGCACTGGAGCAGGCTGGTATCGCAGTGCCACAGGTCCCGCCGCGTTACCGCGTGACTTATTTCTCTCATATAATGGGAGGCTATTCAGCGGGGTATTATTCATACATCTGGAGCGAGGTCCTCGATGCTGACACCGTGGAATGGTTTCGAGAAAACGGCGGCTTGTTGCGAGAGAATGGTGATCATTTTCGCCGCACTTTGTTATCGCAGGGCGGAAGTCAGGATGCCATGACATTGTTCAGGAACTTCCGAGGACGTGAGCCGGACGTAACGCCATTACTCGAGCGCCGCGGCCTGAACTAACGCGCTGCGGCTGCCATCGTTGCCACGCGGTGGCCACTGATAGTGAGCAACATTTGGCTGATTTCAACCCAGGGGTCAGCCAGGCTCATGCCTTTGATAGATTGATCCACGCGTCTTGCCTGTTCCAATAACTGCCAGATATCGGTTGTGTTCAAACGTCGCAGTGCACTGCTAACAGCCTGTTTGCGATTGAACCAGACATGTGCTGCTTGCACGATACCTGCTATTGCCTGGCCCTGATCGCGCTTCTCAATCATCGGTAGCAGGTTGCGCAGTTCCCGCGTCAGCGCGGAGAGGATGACCAGAGGGAATGTTCCCTCACTGCGAAGTCCTGCCAGCATGCGCTGTGCACGCGCGGCTTCGCCAGATAACGCAGCATCTACCATGTGATAGGCATTAAACCTGGCGCTGTCGGCGACGACCTGCATGACTGTCTTGCCATCGAGTTGAATCGGTTGACCGACATCCACGTTCGCCAGCAATTTTAGTTTTTCAATTTCCTGCATGGCGGCGAGTAGATTACCTTCCACTTTATCCATGAGCAGGCCTATTGCTTCACTGTCTGGTTGTATGCCAGCTGCGATTAATCTTTTTTCCAGCCAGGGTCCGAGATTCTCTCTATTCACGGGCCATATCTGCACGATTGTGGATTTGGCTTCAATCGCCTTACACCATTTGGTTTTTAGCGTGCTGGCGTCTAGCCGGGGGCTGCTGATCAACACTACCAGATCAGGATTGGGCTCCTGGATAAAAGTCTGCAATGCGGTTTTGCCGGCTTCTTCCAGTTTGGCGCTGGTAAGACGTAGTTCCAGGATTTTTTGTGCGGCAAAAAGTGAAAGGTTGTTCACCTCATGTGCAAAGTCTTCCCAGTTAAAATTTTTGTCAACATCGAAAACTTCGCGCTCAATAAACCCAGCCTCGCGAAAATAGGCGCGTACGACATCTGCGGCTTCCTGCATGAGAAGTGGTTCATCACCAGTCAGCCAATACAGGGAAGTGGGCGCTTTTTGCAGGGATCTCGCCAATTGCTCAGATTTAATCTTCATAGCATGGTTTCAGTTTATTGCCCGGCGGCCAGTCTTCGCATCACCCGATTGACCAGATCGCGGCGCATTTCATCGAGAATAATTTCAACTTCTTCGCGGTTGCCTGCCAGATTCTCTATATCCTCAAAATAGTTACGCTCCACCACGAGTGTTTGAGGAGCAATCAGTACATTGCCGTCCTGCGTCAAAGCCATAGTCACTGAAAGGCGCACTTCGTATTGCGCTGCGCGAGCTCGCGGGTTGATGCTAACGGGACGATTGGCTCTGACTTCAGGCCCTAATATCAAGGTCGGCGCTGTGCCCGGACTTGTGGCAAGATCCACATTGGCAACCGCGAGGCTGCGAGACATAAGCCGCGAGAATTCGCTATTGGGCTGTTGGTATTCGAGATAGAGACTGGGATAGGTGGCAGTAATAACATCGCTGCCACGCAGGCTGTAACCGCAGCCTTGCAGCAGCCCACAAAGCAGTAAAGTGAGCGGCAGCAGCGCCAATTGATGTCTAGCTGATGACAATATTAACCAACCGTCCCGGAACTACAATTACCTTTCGAACCGTACCAGTTTCGGTGTATTTCTGCACTGCCTCATTGCTGAGGGCGGCTGCTTCCAGTGCCGCCTTATCCAGCCCGGCATCGACTTCCATGCGACCACGGAGTTTACCGTTGACTTGCAGCACAATGAGCATGGAGTCCTGCTTAAGTGCGGTTTTGTCGACTTTCGGCCAGGTTGCATCCATCGCAGTACCTTCGTGCCCGAGCTGCTGCCATACTACATGAGAGAAGTGTGGCACGATCGGAGCAAGCATGAGAATGACTGCCTCAAGCGCTTCCTGCAACACCCGGCGATCAACTTCAGTCTGCTTGTCTTTGGCAAAGCTTGAAATGGTGTTCAGTAACTCCATGCAGGCAGCAATCGCTGTATTAAATGTTTGTCGCCGGGCATAGTCGTCCGTGACCTTGCTAATTGTCTGATGAGTCTTCAGGCGCATTTCCTGTTGCGCATCATCGAGCTCGTCACCTGTAAATTTCCCGACCTTGATTGGTTCGTGGTCGCTGATGACACGCCAGAGGCGTTTGAGAAATCTGTGCCCGCCCTCAACGCCGCTATCTGACCAGTCAAGCGATTGATCGGGTGGTGCAGCGAACATAACGAACAGGCGCACGGTATCGGCACCATATCTTTCGATCAGTGACAACGGATCGACAGTGTTGCCTTTGGATTTGGACATCTTGCTACCGTCTTTCAACACCATGCCCTGGGTCAGCAGTCGTTTGAAAGGCTCATCAGAATCCAGCAGCCCCTCGTCGCGCATCAATTTGTGAAAGAACCGCGCGTATAACAAATGCAATATGGCATGTTCAATACCGCCAATATATTGATCTACGGGCAGCCAGTATCGTGCTCGTTCATCCAACATGGCATTGTCCTGGTCCCGACACGTATAACGCGCGTAGTACCAGGAAGATTCCATAAAAGTGTCAAAGGTATCAGTTTCACGTGTCGCTGCCCCCTGGCATTCGGGGCAGTTAGTGTTATACCAGTGCGCCATCTTGGCCAGAGGTGAGCCGCCCTCGTCAAATTCTATTTCTTCTGGCAGTACGACAGGCAAATCCTTGTCTGGTACCGGCACAGCCCCGCACTTGCCGCAATGAATAATGGGAATCGGCGCGCCCCAATAGCGCTGGCGCGAAACGCCCCAGTCACGCAAGCGAAAGTTAACTGTTTTATGGCCACGCCCCAGTTTATGCAAAGCGCTTTCGATGGCGTCGAACGCAGCCTGGAATTCCAGACCATCGAACTCGCCTGAGTTGATGAGTCTGCCTCGTTCTACAAAGGCGGCATCATCGAGATCACATTCAATGTCTTCGCTGATTGGTTCTATGACCTGCTTGATGGGCAGATCGTATTTTCTGGCAAATTCGTAGTCACGCTGGTCATGTGCCGGGACTGACATGACAGCACCCGAGCCGTAGCTCATCAGGACAAAATTAGCGACATAGATGGGCACTTCGTCGCCCGTGAGTGGATGGATGGCCTTTAAACCTGTATCCATGCCTGCCTTTTCCATGGTGGCCATATCTGCTTCAGCGACGCTGACTTTGCTTTGTTCTTCGATAAATCTGGTCAGCGCAACTTTGCCCTCGGCTGCTTTTACTGCCAAAGGATGCTGCGTGGCAATGGCAACGTAGGTAGCTCCCATCAATGTATCTGGCCTCGTGGTAAACACTGTCAGCTTGCTTAACTCAGGATCGGCTTCATCAGCCACAGTGAAATCAAGTTCAACACCTTCTGACCTGCCTATCCAGTTTTCCTGCATGGTTTTGACTTGCTCGGGCCAACCATCGAGTTTGGCCAAATCGTCCAGCAATTCCTGGGCATAGTCTGTAATTTTGATGAACCACTGGGGAATCTTGCGTCGTTCGACAACGGCGCCCGAACGCCAGCCTCTGCCATCGACGACTTGCTCATTGGCAAGCACAGTCTGATCGACCGGATCCCAGTTAACTTCCGCTGCTTTTTTATAGACCAGGCCTTTCTTGAAAAGGCGTGTGAAAAACCATTGCTCCCAACGATAGTAATCAGGATGGCAAGTGGCAATTTCCCGACTCCAGTCATAAGCATAACCGAGCCGCTGTAACTGTTCCCGCATGTAGTCGATGTTGCTATAGGTCCAGCCTGCAGGTGCTACCTTGTTCTGTATTGCTGCATTTTCCGCAGGTAAACCGAAAGCGTCCCAGCCCATGGGTTGCAGGACATTCTTGCCCTGCATGCGATGAAAACGGCTTATTGCGTCTCCAATGGAGTAATTGCGCACATGCCCCATATGGAGATGGCCGCTGGGGTAAGGGAACATCGAGAGGCAGTAGAATTTTTCTCGACTGTCATCTTCGGAAACGGCGAAGCTCTCGTGGTCTTCCCAGTAGGCTTGTGCAGTGGATTCGACCTGCTGGGGATCGTATTTATAGGAGGGGGTGTTCATGTTGTAAAAACGTTAATTAACTGAATTTTTTAGGATTTTGACCCTAATTTGTCAAAGCAGGCAAGCATAACCCAGACGCGACTTTACAGGTAGTGGCTAGAGGAAAAAACTTTGACTTAGGCCATGAAAGTTTAGAATACTGAAGTTGGTCTTGGATGTTACGGGTGTTTAATTCCAACACGTGAATGAGAACACATTTCTGCCGTCCCTCATCGCGTAGAAAGGGGTTTAAACCCAGTAATAGTGAGCCAGAGGAACTTTTTATGCAGATTAAAGAATTAAAACAAATCAACTACTGGGCTAACGCGACCCCGACAACTGCTCTAATGGCAACGAGTGCAGCTTTCGCAGATTTCGAGGATTGGCAAATCGAGGAATTTTTCACCAATGCCGATGGCACGATTCAATATATCGAGCTGTCCACTGTAGCTACCGCCCAGGACGATTTGGATGGAGTATCCCTGGAATTTATATCTATAGCCGGTAACAGTACTTTCGAATTCGATCGGGATCTGGAAGGTGATACCGCTAACCGCAGCCTGTTGCTGGCAACCGCCGGGTTTGAGGTCGTCACCGGGCTGGCGCCTGACTTTGTTCTGCCAGATGGGTTTATGTCTATCGGAGGTGGAATTCTTGATTATGCCAATGGGGAAGACACGGTCACATACACAGCTGCACAATTGCCCATCAATGGTGAGCAGGCTTTAAATGATGCGTTATCTCCGATTGTCCCGTCCCCTACGAATTATGCTGGAGAAGGGGGTGCTATTTTATCAATACCAGTTGATGCTGCATTCAACGCGACGTCATCTGTTTTGAATTTGCCGGTATTAGATGTCCCTGGTATCGGTGTGGCAAATGTCTCATTCGATGTCGACCTGGACGCGGTGGAGTTTGTGCTACGCGACGATTTCTACTTATTCGGTAACGGCATTGAAGCGGGTTCGTCTGCTGCGGTGTTGCAGGGAGATGGCGTGCTATATATTCCCCGGTTGCCTGTTGGAAATGATCTATTCGAATTTAATCTTCAATTAGTAAGTGAAGATCCGGTTACTTTCGCCAATCCAGCGATTCTGAGTGTTGGAAATATTCCCGCAGAACCAGAGCCAGGACCAACCGCATTAGAGCAAAGTATTTCACGTGGTCAGGTGCAGTTTGCGGGGCAATGTACAGATTGTCATGGCAATTCCGGAACTGGTGGCATCGGGCCTAACCTTACCATTAGCAACCTCAATACTTTTGACGCGCTGAGAAGCTATATTAATTCCAACATGCCACAAGCTGGGTTTGGTTTTGGCCGCAGTCCATCAGATTGCACTGACACTAGTTCCACTTGTGCCACAGATGTGGCGAACTACATTATTAATGTGCTGCAGTAGAGCTTGTTGCGAAAAATTAGTAGTTTGCGTTGAAGCTCAACAGATTTAAACTGAGTGTTTTTTGCGGGTATTTACCAGCGCGGTCGTGACTTTTATCAGCTTTATCTGGCGACTATCGGCATTGAGCACAGTGATCAGGAAAGGGCCAATATTAATAGTTTCGCCGCGTTCCGGTATGTGGCCAAATTGCTGCAGAACCAGTCCGCCGACGGTAGTGAATTCCTGGTCACTGAATTCAGTTTTGAAATAAGTATTGAATTCATCGACAGGGGTTAAAGCTTTAACAATGTGGTTGTCTTCATCAAATTTCTTGATGTAATTCTCGTCATCCACATCATATTCGTCTTCTATCTCTCCGACGATTTGCTCCAAAACATCTTCAATGGTCACCACACCGCAGACGCTGCCATATTCGTCGATGACTATAGCCATGTGTTGACGAGTTTCGCGAAATTCTCGAAGCAGTACATTGAGTCGTTTGCTTTCGGGTACAAACGTTGCCGGCCGGACTATATCCTTGATATTGAATTTATCAATCCCACTATTCAACATTAACGGTAACAAGTCCTTGGCCAATAATATCCCCATGACGTTATCCACATTCTCACCGATTACCGGAAACCTGGAATGGGAAGCTTTTGTTACCAGTTCTACTATTTCCTGAGCAGGCAGTTTGGCTGGAACTGTAACTACCTGGGAGCGAGGTATCATGATGTCACGTACTTGCATTGAAGACACTTGCAAGGCGCCTTCAATAATACTTAATGCGTCCGCATCCAGTACCTGATCCTGCTCAGCATTGCGTATCAGCTCCAGCAGGCTCTTGGTATCGGTAGGTTCGTCAGAAAAGACTTGTGCAATTTTATCGATCCATGACCTGGGTCGTGGATCGATACTAGATTGGTCGTCAGCCATGGGCCGGGATTTCTCCGTCAACTAAGTGCACTCGATTACCCTATCAAATAAGGGTTGGGGAATCCAAGCCTTTCCAGTGCAATTATCTCGAGACCCTCCATAGCACGTGCGCTGGCGTCTTCCTGATGGTCGTGACCCAGCAAGTGCAGCGTTCCGTGAATGATGAGGTGAGCCCAATGAGCGGGCAGGCCCTTTTTTTGCTGTTCAGCTTCGGTTTCCACCAGGTTTGAACAGATAACAATATCTCCCAATGCCTGATAGCCTAGTGCTTCTACGGCCGATTGGGGCATCTCAGTAGGAAATGACAGGACATTGGTGGGTCCATTTTTGGAGCGGAACATCGTGTTCAGCGCTGCAGACTCATCAGTTCCCACGAATCTCAGGCTAACGCTGACAGCGCCGCTGACACTACTCTGTTGCAGTGCCTGGTTAATCCATGCCTCACATTGGGCCTGATCAGGCTCCCAACTCGCGGTCGCACCGCGACTGATCTCAACCGTCACTTTCATGGCGCTGTGGATGATCGGAATTGCCCAGTGAGGAAACCGATTGGCGATCGAATTCATCATAAGCTTCGACAATGCGTTGTACGAGGCGGTGTCTTACGACATCTCTGGCATTAAAGTAAGTAAACCCAATCTCGGGAATATCCTTTAAAACCTTCGATACATGCACCAATCCGGAACGAGTCCCTTTGGGCAGGTCGATCTGGGTAACGTCCCCGGTAATTACCGCGGTGGAACCAAATCCTATCCTGGTCAGGAACATTTTCATTTGCGCAGTTGTAGTGTTCTGGCTTTCATCGAGGATAATAAAAGAGTTATTAAGTGTGCGGCCGCGCATATATGCCAGAGGCGCGACCTCGATGACATTCTTTTCGATCAAGCGACCTACCTTTTCGAAGCCAAGCATTTCATAGAGAGCGTCATATAATGGGCGCAGGTATGGGTCGATTTTCTGGCTCAGGTCGCCCGGCAAGAAACCCAGCTTCTCTCCAGCCTCCACGGCAGGGCGCACCAACAACAGGCGATTAACCTGTTCGGTCATGAGTGCATGCACCGCGCAGGCAACGGCCAGATAGGTTTTACCAGTGCCCGCCGGGCCAATACCAAAATTGATATCGTGTTGCTGAATTCCAGCGACATACTGTTGTTGATGCGATCCGCGCGGCTTGACCGAAATCCTGGGTGTCTTTATCAGAGTCATTTGTTCTGGCGGGATGGCACCACTGGAGTCCGCATTGAGTTCCTGCAAGGCAAGGTGAATGATGCCAGGGTTTAAAGACCCGTCTTGTTCGGTAGCTATATAAAGCGACTCAAGCAGCTGACTGGCGCTGGAAACAGCGTTCTCCGGCCCGGTTAGCTGGAAAACATTACCCCTTTGTTGAATTTTAAGTGCGAGGGAGGCCTCGATCTGATGAATGTGTTCATTCAGTCTGCCGCATAAATTGGCTAGCCGTTGTGCATTATCCGGCACCAATGTGAGGCTTTCAGTGTAGAAACTCATTAAAAACGTGATCCTCGCTGTCTACAGATTGGGACAGTATAGCAATGTGAAATGAATATGGACTATACCCGGGGGTTTTTTGTGTAATCACACAAGTTCGCCCAATAGTGAATTGGGTAGCGCATCGGTAATTCGCACATTGGTAAACTGCCCTACAAGCTCGTGATCATCACAGCGGAAATTGACCACACGATTATTCTCAGTACGGCCCTGCAGCGCGCCAGGGTCTTTGCGGGAAGGTCCGGTTACCAGGATTGATTCAACTCCACCAACCATGGATTGGCTTATAGCATTGGCCTGCTTTGTAATCTGTGATTGCAGCGTGGCAAGCCTGTGCTTCTTTTCTTGCTCGGGTGTGCTGTCGGGCAAGTCCGCAGCGGGCGTTCCAGGTCGTGCGCTATAAATAAAGCTAAATGACGTATCGAACCCGATTTCAATGATCAGGTTCATTGTGTCTTCGAAATCTTTATTGGTTTCTCCGGGAAAGCCTACAATGAAATCAGAGGAAAGACTGATGCCAGGTCTTATTGCGCGTATCTTGCGGATTATGGATTTATACTCCAGCGCGGTATGACCACGTTTCATGGCGGCAAGGATGCGATCAGAGCCACTCTGCACAGGCAGGTGCAGATGGCTTACCAGTTCGGGTACCTGGGCATATGCCTCTATCAATGATGACGAGAATTCCAGCGGGTGAGAAGTGGTAAACCGTATCCGTTCAATGCCTTCTATAGCGGCAACGTAATTAATCAATAGTGCCAGGTCTACGATTTCCCCCTCGTGACTAAGGCCTCTGTAGGCGTTAACGTTTTGCCCCAGCAAATTGATTTCACGTACACCCTGGTCTGCCAGATGAACTGCTTCTGCCAGCACATCATCAAGCGGGCGACTGACCTCTTCTCCACGCGTGTAGGGCACGACACAAAAGCTGCAATACTTGCTACAACCTTCCATTATAGTCAGGAAGGCCTGGCAGGAATCGGCATCAGGTTGTGGCAGGCGGTCAAATTTCTCAATTTCAGGGAAGCTGATATCCACTACCGGCGAGCCGCTTCCGGAAGTGTTCAGCATTTCCGGTAGTTTATGCAGGGTCTGCGGGCCAAATACAACATCCACGTAAGGTGCGCGTTTGCCAATTGCTTCTCCTTCCTGACTTGCTACACAGCCTCCGACGGCAATCTTGAGATTGGGATTGTCTTGCTTGAGCGCACGCCATCGACCAAGCTGGTGGAAGACTTTTTCCTGCGCTTTTTCGCGGATCGAACAGGTATTGAGCAGCAGTACGTCAGCCTGTTCGGGAGAGTCTACCTGCACAGCCCCATTGGTTTCGCGCAACAGGTCGATCATGCGAGCTGAATCGTATTCGTTCATCTGGCAGCCATGGGTCTTGATAAAGACCCGTGTTGCTTTGCCACTGCTTGTTTTGCTGGAAACTGTCACACTTTACCTGTTGTTTTAAAATTCGTTACATCATAGTGTCGAGCGAATGTCCGACCCCGACAAAAAGGGGCGTGATTATAACAGCATTTCTGGCCTGCAATTAATGCTATAAGGCATTACTATGACTTGAAATTCTCCCATTTAGCCGGATATTAGGGAGGCAGAGTATGATGTGGGGCAGCGGAATCGAACGGTTTTTCTGCCGAGCTCCTGTTTTCAGCGGCTAATTTCGCGTAAGAGATTGATTTAATGGCTAATTCTTCAGAGATCTACAAAATCACTTTCCTCAATAAAGGCAAGGTTTATGAGGTATTTGTCAAACAGGTTTATCAGAGTGACCTGTATGGCTTTATCGAAATCGAAGACTATGTGTTCGATGAACGCAATAAAATGGTGGTCGATCCCAGTGAGGAAAAGCTTAAAACTGAATTTGCCGGCGTACGCCGCAGCTTTATTCCGATTCAGGCCATCATTCGCATTGATGAAGTCGACAAAAGCGGCGTGAGCAAGATCTCCAATGGCGATAACATTACTCCTTTCCCGGTGTCATTCACTGGTAGCAAAATAGACACAACTCGTGATTCCTGACCCAGTCGGGCATTCAGGATAGTCATTTGACCGTCCAAACTCACCCTTACGCGGAACTCTCTCCTGAGGCTGTGCTTGATGCTGTTGAATCTTTTGGATTCGACATAGATGCGCGCGTCTTTGCGTTAAATAGTTATGAGAACAGGGTTTACCAGGTTGGCCTGGCCGACGGCCGCTTCATAGTGGTCAAGTTCTATCGCCCAGGGCGTTGGTCACTTGAACAAATTCTGGAGGAACACCAGTTTTCCAGGGAACTGCAGGACCTTGAAATACCGGTGATCGCGCCAATGGAATTCAGGGACTGTGGTTCACTCCAGCTCTGGAATGGGTTTCAGGTTGCTGTGTTCCCACATTTCGTAGGGCGGCCTCCGGAGTTGGACAATCTGGACAATTTGTTGGTGATGGGACGTTTTATCGGTCGCATTCATGCCGTTGGTGCGATGTCCCGATTCGAACACCGGCCCGCTCTTACAGTTGAGAAATTTGGGCTGGCCAGTCGTGAGTTTATCTTGCAAAACGACTTCCTGCCTAGTGATCTTGTCGCAGCTTATGACAGTTTGACTGTTAACTTATTGGCCAGGATTGAAGATGCTTTTGCGCAGAAAAAGATTCACACCTTACGAATTCATGGCGACTGCCATATGGGCAATGTGCTCTGGAAAAATGATACGCCGAATTTTGTGGATTTTGATGACACCATGACCGGGCCGGCGATTCAGGATTTATGGATGCTGCTAAGTGGTGATCGCAATCAGCGACAAGCACAATTGCTCGATATCGTAGAGGGTTACAATGAATTTCACGACTTTCGTCCAGGTGAGTTGGTATTGGTGGAACCACTGCGTTGTCTGCGTATGATGCATTACGCTGCCTGGCTAGCGAGACGATGGCAGGATCCCGCTTTCCCCCTGAGCTTTCCCTGGTTCAATACCGAGCGCTACTGGGCTGATCATGTGCTGGAATTGCGAGAACAGGCGGCAATGCTGGAAGAGCCACCGCTTGAACTGATGTAACTCAAGCAGTTGCCTGTTCGTCAGTCGCAGTTTGTGCTGCAGCCAGTGGCGCGAGTCCTTCACCACCGACATCCTCTTCCTGAGTCATATAAACATGAGGCAGGCCGCTGTCTTTGAGATACTTGATGCCTGCATCCCGTGATTTGAGCATGGCAATGGTTGCCATCGAACCCGCCACAGTGCTCAGGTTCGCCGCGACGCTAACAGCACGCAACCCTTCGCAGGGCCAACCGGTCTTTGGATTAATGATGTGGCTGTAACGTTTGCCTTCGTGTTCAAAGCAACGCGCATAGTCCCCACTGGACGCGATACCACCTGAACCTAGGTTGATCTTGGCCATTAGTGTATCGGGCTTTCTTGGGTCGACAATGCCTACTGGCCAGGGACTATCGTCAGGTTTTGGCCCGATAACCGCGAAGTCACCCCCGAGGTTAACCAGGCCATGAGTGATACCCAGGCGTCTGGCATTGCTTGCGACTGCGTCTGCTGCGTATTCCTTGACGATGCCACCAAGATCAATGGACATACCCGCTGGTAAATGGAGGCGCGATTTTTTCCAGTGTAGGCGGTGAAAACCAATGTGTTCCAACGCGCTATCTATCTGTGCCTGGGTTGGAACCCTTGCATTGCGGAAATCCCAGAGTTGGGCGAGTGGGGCAGAGGTGATATCAAATAACCCTTCGCTTTCTTCAAAACAGGCCAGTGCATGTTCCAGAAGCCTATAGGTTTCTGAATCAAGTCGGATACCCAGGCTATCTCCCGCGGAATAATTAATCGCAGTGAGATAGCTGTCTCGAAGAAACCTGGAATATTTTTTCTCAAGGCGCACGACTTCAGCAGCGAGGCGCCTGCTGGCTTTTTTCGCCTCGATGGTGGAGTCGGAGTAAAATTGCAGTTCGCATGGACTGCCCATGGCCTGGAAGCCAAATCGTCTTAATGTAGCTTGCATGGTAGTTTTAAAAAGTGTAGTCGAATCCCACTGACAATCGTGTATAGCTCACGAGTGCCGTACTTGGTAGCGCCACAGTGTAACCGCTGTACTTCTCTTTAGCCACATAGCGTTCGGCGGTCAGTGTGCCTGTCCAGACGCCCCAATTTTTCACAACACTAAATCCACCGCTAATGGCGCCAAATGCTGCAAGTCGGTAATCACTGGACTGATATTGATCGGACGACGTGAATGGGTTGTCGATATTGGTGAAGAATTTGGCAGCGGACTGCGTGTAGTAACGTATATTAGGAATAATGCGCCAATCGTCCGGGAGGTTTTGATGCCATGCAAAATCTAAAGTGTGGGAGCTGACGCCAAAGTCATCATGATATAAACGATAGTTGACATGGGCAGCTGCTTCAGCTTCAACAAAAAAATGCCTGAAGGAATTTGACCAGGCGAATTGGGTTTTGTCATCTGGCCTGACATCGAACAGTTTGTAGGGATCGCTTAGATACCCGGATTGTTCAGTAATGCTCAGTGCTGTTTGTACTGTCGTGGTCTGATTAATAATCTGACTAACAGACAACACCAGGGAAGTGCTTTGCTTGGATTCGCTTGCAACACGATTGAATAGGGAGGCATCGGTGGGAAAGATATCGTCTGCAGAGTGGCTAAACCCCAATCCAATAGTTGTCAGGTCATTATTAAAGTGGCGTTCGCCACTTAAGCCGATATAACGAGCCCGGTAGTCATCTTCTTCAGAGTAACCAATATTGCCACCGATGCTGCCATTTTCGAGGTAATACCGTGCCCCAATTGCAAGTTCCGAGCGTCGATCCCGAATACCACTAGCGCCACTTAGATTAACTACTGGTTCGCCATCGAGACCTGTTGAGGTAAACCAGGGAGAAGCGCCACTCAGCGACTCATAATTGCCGTCCACTTGCAGGGCCATATTGCGCCCCCATGGCGTAATTAACTGAAATTGGTGAACATCGATATCATAGCGCTCGAGTTCACCGAAAGGTGCTTCTGTGCGCGACAGATCGTCTTCTTTGTAGTTGGAGAATTTGTATGAAAATGTACTATCCAGGGGAGGCGCGTCTCCCTGGGAAATGCCTGGTAATGCCAGGGCGGTAGTGGAAAGTGCTATAAGACTGCGTGAGTAGTGAGTTTTCACAGGCTCTGTCGCCTCGCGAATATGTGGTTAGTTACAGCCACAGCCACCGCCGGCGGCACTACTGCCTCCAGAAGAGGCTTCTTTGCTGAAAAAAATATGATCGTTCAGCGCACTTTCCAGTGGATCGCTATCCCAGGCCATTTCGTCGCGTGCCAGGTATCCGCGCTCCCAGGGCCGAACCTCGACGCAGCCACTGATCATCGCAAACGCCAGGAAAAGAGCTAAAACTCTGGGTAACTGTTTCATTGTGCAGCGAGGAGCTCTTGTACTTCGGCTTCAATCACTTCCATGTCGCCGTCGCGAAAGCCCATATGAACCAACTTGACGGTCCCGTCTGTATCGATCAGGTAGGAAGTCGGCATACCGAATACTTCATAAAGCTCGGGGACTACGCCGTCGGGGTCAGCCGGTATCAGAAAATCCAGGGGAGTATCGATAAGCCACTCGGTTCCATCCTCTATCGGATTGTCTACGTTGACCGCAACGACCTCCAGGCCCTGATCTTTATAACGGTGGTACATATCGTTATACAGGGGCAATGATTTCAGACAGGGAGCACACCACGAAGCCCAAAAATCCAGATAGACGACTTTGCCTCTCAGGTCACTCAGGGTGATGTCCGCGGCTTCTGCATGAATTGACGGCAGAGTGAAGTCAGGCGCAATGTCACCTTCTTCGGCAGCATACACTGAGCCAGCCAATCCAAGTGCCAGAGTCAATGTCATTAATGTGGTGTTTTTGATTTTCATCGCCATTCCTTCTTGATTGGTGAGCTGCTATGACCAGCAATGGCCACAAGCGAATATTGCTTTACTAATAGAGTATCAGGGGCTTTGCAAACAACGACCCAACTGAGCAGGATAATCTTTCAGTGATGACTATAACGCAGCGGGCCGAAATACGTCTACTTCACGAGATTGCCATGGCTGGCGAGGAATCTGCGAGACTGCGTATCATCTGTCGCCAACGCTTGCGCTGCATGCGGAGCTTGAACTGGAGTTCATGGTAGCGATCTCGCAGGGCAAGGATCTCCCAGTGATTGAGCGACTCCTGCAATTGTTTGCCGCGCGCCTCGTACCACGCCTGGCGGTGTTCAGACCAAAGTTGCAGCGTTTGTTGGAGCTGCTCGTATTCCTGTTCCAGAAGATTTCGCAGTTTCTCTGACAAATCAAGTTTCAGGCATCGTTCAGTCGCGGATTGATACTGCAGCTCCAATTTGGCTTTTTCGATTTGTGCCGTAGAGCAGCGTTTGAGGTCGCGTGTAAGTCCAAACCACGACAGCGTGCGAATCATCCATTTGGTTGGGTCAAAATGCCACCATTTAATACCGTTGCGATAATCCCATTGAAAGGTGTGGTGGTAATTGTGATAGCCCTCACCGTAGGTAAATAAAGCCAGTACTGGATTGTCCCGTGCTGAACTTTTTCTGCTGTAGGTTTGGAAGCCCCACATGTGCGCTATTGAATTGATTAAATAGGTCAAATGCTGACTCAAAACCAGCCGCAACAAGCCGCCCAATAACAAACCAGCGATAATGTCACCGTGAATCCAGCCAAGTAATGCGGGCAATCCAATATTGGTCAATAAAACCAGCGTAAGATAGTTACGGGATTGCCACATGACAATCGGGTCTTTCTGTAAATCCTGCGCGTTGGAGAAATCAGTTTTGCCACTCTCATAGCGCCGCAACATCCACCCCATATGAGAAAACCAGAAGCCTCTTGATGCGGAATAGGGATCGCGTCGATCGTCATCAACATGTTGATGGTGACGCCGGTGATCCGAAGCCCAGTTCAGTATATCGTTCTGTAATGCGCAAGCCCCGCCAATAGCAAACATTACGCGAACAATTGGATGGGCTTTATATGTTTTGTGCGACCACAGGCGATGATAACCGGCGGTTATCGACATCCCGCAAAATCCCATCAATAAAATAAATACGAGCCACTCATACAAATCGTAGCCGAAATAAAAGCCATACAGAGGCACAAGGGTTATCGCGAATATAGGGGTGAGAGTGAACAGAACCGTATTAGTCCAGTTGATTGGGGCTTTTTCCATGTACTGCAGCTCCGCGAATCGCTATGCAAATATGGGTCTAGGATACTAGATCATAGTGTGATTTAGACAGATATTTTTAACTCTATTCGATAATTCTTGCCAGTTACGGCATTATCAGCCGATTCCCGAATAATCTGGTATGGCGCTATGGAAGAAAGATTAACTGAACTGGAGAGTCGCTACAGTTTTCAAGAAGACCTGTTACAGGAACTGAATAAAGTTGTGACAAGTCAGGGTAACCAAATTGACATGCTGATAGCCCAAATCAGGCATTTGCATGGCCAGGTTAAAGACCTGCACGAGCAGTCTGACAAGCATTCATTAGGTAGTAATACTGAAGAAAAACCGCCTCACTACTAAGCGTGGAGAGGCGGCTGTATTTATCTGGCTAGCTGGTAGCAGCGACGTCTTCAGCCTGTAATCCTTTATCACCCTGACTTACTGTGAATTCGACACGCTGGCCATCGCGCAATACGCGATGTCCATCGCCTCTGATAGAACGAAAGTGGACAAACACATCATCTCCACTGTCTCGTGTGATAAACCCAAATCCTTTGTTGGCATTAAACCATTTCACATTGCCCGCTTCCCTGTCGCTGGATTCTGATGTATTGGCCACATACTCCTGACCAAGTAGACCACGCCAACTTGTAGCCAGGAATGTATAAACGAAAATACTGGCGACAAACAGCAAAAGGTTATTGTTGTCTATTTGTACGTTCTGATTACTTATTATATAGAGCGGAATGGTGCTTAAAGCAGTCATAACGGCGGCGATTAGAATAGATTTGTTCATATTTAAACTCGGTAACTCTTCTTGTTTGAATTGTATTTACTCGTTGCGCCTTTAAGGTGGTGGCAGGCGCAGCGATTGCGTAATATTCGCGCCATTCAAAATACACGACCTGATATATAAATCAAATGCGTTACTTGCGTTAAGGTGCGGAATTTAATTGATTTTCCTTAAGCTTCAATTCAGCTAGCGGCTGCTAATTTGGCATTCTGAGAGCACCATAGTGCTCACGATGGCCGGTTGTGGTTGGAGCAGATACTGAAGACAGGTGCTCAACTGTGAAACCGGCATTAAAGTGAAGTTTGGACACCAAGAGGGTTGCAGAAATGAACAGGATGCATTGGGTTATAGGTGGGTTGGCCGCAATGGTTACGGCACAGGTGAGTGCCGAAACCAGTTATGTCTATGCTGATGTGCTCGAATCAACGCCACTATATCGTCTCGTAGAGATTGAGGTACCCCGGGAGCAGTGCTGGGAGGAAGAGGTAGCTGTCGATAATTATCCCCGTCGTCAATCGAACACGCCGGTCGTGGTGAGCACCATAATTGGTGGGGCCAT